>JAABUP010004634.1_pt1 | contig 22138 bp, 30 predicted proteins | sample 5559201 | NCBI WGS metagenome assembly JAABUP01 (sample SAMN10711887, study PRJNA513373) | rock metagenome | isolation source: Antarctica rocks | place: Antarctica | reverse complement strand
TGTGACACCGGGATGAAGCCATGCAGAAATCTGCAAGTAAAAGATGCCAGCCGGTGCTTGATGGTGGCAATTGCTTCTGTATGATGATCTGAAATCAAAATGTCGTGTTCCATATGTGACATAAGAACACCTCGTATGCCCAACGGAATCTAGAAATAACAATAGCCTGAGAAGACTGATGGACATCAATGCATTTGAACCGGGCTGCAGATTGTGACTCGTGACTACCTTTCAAAGATAGACAAGTGACAGGGAAAGGATCAGACATGCAGTAACACACATCATTTACGCAAAGCAAGCAGACGGTGTGACTGCTGGTGTTGTGGAAAACGGAATAAAATCATCTCACGCTGACCAGCACATCATGCATCATGTGTGTGACACAAGAGCTATCCTATGAGACAAACAGAGAAACAGCATGTAGCATGAAGCAGCAGGGCTACTTACATTCAGCTTGTAGCCCATGTCGCATCTGAGGGAGTGCAGCTCTCGGGCCTTCTTCTTTATCTTGTTGACCTCAGATTTCCAAGTCATCAAGTCTCTTGAATGACGGTTCATGACCTGCATGGCAGACGGAAACAAGAGTGTCAGCTATACACCTGGCAATGTATTTGCCAGAGACTGCGGCCAACGACAACGAGAAGGCCATCCTTGACAGGGAACAGTGCAGATGGGAACTGTCAAGCACAGTGATTGGATGTGAATACCGGGCACCACACACTAGGGCAGTCAACGTTGCTGGTGCCAGTGGATCAGCCCAATATGGTGCTGCTGCTTCCTCAGCAAGGTGAGGTTCAAGATGTGGGTTGAGGCGCTGAGGGCAAGGGCAGTGACAAGGCAGCTGCAGTACTGCTGAGAAGTCATGACAAGCTGACAAACAAGCCAAGGCATACGAAACACACACATGACAACATTTGAAAATCACAGCATGAGCTGCAACAGTCTCAAGTCTGCAAAGGTGTTGTGATGACATTGCAAAACTGACTGGGCACCACACATGAAGCACCAGGGGGGGGGGGGGGTGAGGGATGGGGTGGGGCGGGGGGGACGGGGGGCATATTTGGGAGTGACCCCAGTGATCTATGGCAGCATAGAGCAAAGCTTGGAGAGTAAGTGAAGATGCACATGTGCAGAGGCTTACACTGGCGCTGAGTTGGCCATTCTTGACCTCGGACCTGAAGACCTGACAGGGCATTGGGGGCAGAGGAGCAGGGGTCACAGTGTCATGAAGGGGTAGCCCACAGAAACCCCCCTTCATGTCACGGTAGGCTGTCTGTATCCTCTCCAGAATGATGGGATTGATGCCCCAAGCTGTTTCACCCATTGCGTTCAGAGCTTCATAGATCTGCCAGCAAGCAACATGTCAACTGCCTTGTAACTGAATGAAGGTCTCCTTTCATGCTTTGCCATTGCATCCTGGTGTGGCAGCATGCTTGTATCATAAAGTGGTACAGTCTGCCCATCACTTTCTCTCAAGCAATCAGATTTCATTTTCTGTCTTTAGGACTCAAGAGTCTGCTAGCACTTTGTGCAAAGCTCATGCGGTCACATGTCATCTTCTGATTGGCTACTATACAGGTTTCTCTACTGCAGTTCATGCCATGCTTGTAGCTGTGGACACTTTCTGCGAAGCTCGTGCTGTCACATGTCACGTTCTGATTAGCTACTATACAATTTTTCTATATTGCATCTCATGCCATGCTTGCAACTGATTGGCCATGCAGACCTGCAACATGACATCATAAGACATGCCTCTTGTTATCTGATGGGCCAGATAGCTTTGTGAGTCCTGGAGAGAAAACTGACATCTGAGTGCATGTGTGGTGACAGGAGTCTGCAATGCTCAGTCCCTAAAACATCTCCACAATGTAGAAACGCGTGTTTACTGTCCCCGAGCATTTCTGAGTTTGAATTTCCAGGGATGACATTTCTAAATCGAAATAAACCATAAGTTCACCACAAAGCTCATTCATTAATTAATTTCATGCATTCAGAAGATGCACCTGAAGGCATACACAGACACCAAGCAGGCATGTTGACTGACCTGCTTGAGTTTGCCCTCTCTGTGCTTTGCAAAGAGCTGGTTGACCTGTGCCGCTGAGCCACGCACGCGCATCATCATTGTCTGATGACTGATGTGGCCCCCGATATTGGGGGCAACCCAGGGCTTAGGGGGTATGAGCATGGGCATCCAGCGAGGCAGTAATGCATTTGCTACCTACACTTGACAAGAGGGTTTAGGATTTATGGTTTGGTCAGTAATGAGCCTGTCTGTACGTGAGAAGCAGCGCAGTGTATGCATCCTGTATAGAGAGGAGAAGGTGTGCTTGTGAGTCTGATGACAGAGGGGGTGAAAGGTGCTGGCGGGTAAGGTGGCCTAAGGGTTCAGGGAGTGCAGAGCACAACTGTTCATCACTAGTCATGTCAAGCAGCTGCTGCAAGCTGAGTGCCCACTAAAACATCTCTGGGTATGTGTTTCAACGTGATGGAGGCTATGAAGGAGTGTTGAGTGCTTGTGCAGGGCCCAAGTATGGTAGACATCATCCTCATGACATGCTGTCATGGCAATTGCATTTGCATGTTGTCAAGAATTAACATTATGTCAAATGCATTTCTGAGCCTATAGGTCAGGTTGAATAAAGTTTGCATGATCCCAACCGAGTTAAGACACAGCAAGCTTCTGTGCACTTGAGCAACAAGCAGTACGGCCATCACTGACATCTCATTACATTTCATGCAGCGCAAGCAGACAATCTGTTTTGTTGACATCACAGGAGCAGGAAGCGCAAGAACAAACCCACTTATGTGAAAGTCTCTGCAGCAGGTGTTCAAGCTTGGCCAAATGCTGCCTCGCCATGCATGCATCACACACCGGGTTTAAGACAAAAGAACCAACTCTGACAACACACAACAGTTTGTGGTGACTGATAGCATACCTCTTCGTCAGACAGGCGGCGCAGCAGTTCATCATGCATGGTGACCATGCCGAACTTCTTCCACCAGCCCTTGCCCTTGTCATCGTACCCATTGACCAGGCCATGCCAGAAGGCAGGCTGCTCAGTCTTGGTACCGGTCTTGTGACCCTTCTTGTTATAGTCAGGCACCTCAATGGTGGCTGTGTCAATCAGCAGCTTGGTCAGCACCACCCCAACCTACAGGGGTGCAGGGGTGCAGGGGGTTTCAGCTTCGTGCATGTGTTGCGCAGCGCGCACAACAATGTAAATATAAACATGAATATAAATTCAAAATTTTATTTGTGTGAATTTATATATCATCATTATATAACATTCAAACTCTATTCAGCTCATGATGAGCCAGGTATGTGCACACATCAGCCTGTCACCAAGCCTTTGGCATCATCAACATGGAGTGGTGATCATGGGTGTGCAAAGGTGAGGATGTGAGCTGCAAGAGGATGTGACTGCCTGAGGTTTCTAGCTGTCTGTCATCATGTGCATTTTGACATGACCCCCAACTGCGTTTTGGCAGGATACTGCCTCCATGCATGGCAAAGGTGACCTACCTTGGCCAGCATATTGGGCCCCCACATCTCATCACCAAGTGCACGCTTCTTGTCCCGAGCTGTCAGGCTTCCAGCGTCCTTGTGCAGTTTCTGCCAGCGCTTGCGGATAGCGCCCAGCCGGGACTCGTACCGCGGATCCACCTGCCAACAACTTTGCAAAGTCAGCTACTACATAATGTATGAGCAGACAAAGCAAATCTAGTAGCAGATTGGAACAAAAGACAAAGCACCTGCCAACAACTCTGAAAAATCAGCTACTACATAATGTATGAGCGAACAAAAGCAAATGTAGTAGCAGATTGGAACAAAAGACAAAGCATAACGATGATAGAAGGGTAAGTTGCCGTCAGCAGAGGATGGTCTGCCATTGCAGCCTCGGTGACACAAGGGATGGTGGTACATCTCATGATGCGCAACAGGTCACCAACTTGCAAGTAACTTCTGAGGACACCGAGGATGTAACAACAGAGCTTGAGATATTGGCAGGACCTGCACTCACCTGCTCAAACGCAGCAGCAGCGTAGATGCTTGGTGGCAACAGGCACAATGCTGCTTGTCAGTCACAGCAACTACCCCAACAAATTGCATGAGTCATGGCTCTTGTCACACAGGCCAGTTGTGTGTGCAGCTGTCAAGGCACTGCTGCAGGTATGCATAAGTCCAGACAACAGGCTGGGCCCAACCTTGAACCAGTCCATGACAGCAGGTGGTGCCTCTTCACCAGGTTCCATGACAACATCCGGGAGTGCATCTTCTTCCAGAGCATCAAGCTTTGACAAGCCCTGCTGATACATCTCATCGTTGCGCAGCATTGCCCTAGTGGGTGGTGACCCTATTTTGCCCCGAGCCAGGGGCCTGGACGTCTGGATGGGTGCCAGCTGGGGGGCAGAGTGATCCTCTCGCATTGACTGCAACTCCTTCAGCTCACTCTCCCACTTTGCACGGCGTGCCGTCCAGTCATAGCCCATGCGCAGGCACTCTGCATGATCTGCCCACATGGCTTTCTGGACCTTGGCCATCTTGCGCTGCCTGCGAGCTTCCAAGTCCACTCGCCGCTTCATGTTCTCAGTCCCAATCTGCTCATTCACCATCTGCACCAAAGACAAGGCATGATTTGCAGTATGTCCAGGATCTTGGACCTTGCTTCTGGGTAAGGCTGATCAGCAAGGGACGTGAAAACATGGACGATGTGGTAGAGTGAACCATGTGCAAAGGTGAACTGATTTGACAGCCTTGCTGTCATTCTGTTGCTGTATCCATACATGTCTGTCACTTAAACCTCTTCAGAACACACAAATACACACAAAACAACTCATCCAGCGATGTTACAGCATATGCATGCTGAGCATCACAGTGTTGAGATGCAAATAACACCAAAGACTGAATGACTTCATGCAGCAGGAAAAGCTCCAAATGTCATGCTGTGAGGTGGAGTTGCTGCTGCTGACAGCCAGAAGCAGACACCAAGAGTGATACCTTGCCGACATTCATGGCCACACGTGTAAGCTTCACCCTGCCTGCTTCATCATCAGTCAGCATGGATCCAAGGACACCTGCAAATGTGGCATGATTCAGTGCATCCTGCTTTGGCAAGCAGCCAGACTTGTGCAGAAAACTGTGGCAGGTTGACACATAGAGTGCTATTTGATACTGCAGTATCTGCAGCTGTGGTGTTGAACATCTGTCAAGAGTGTGTGTCATTAGCAGCGCAAGCTTTTCGCAGCTAATGCCAGCCTGTCGCAGCCATTTGTGTAGGTGTTACATTATCTGTAACGCCAACAAGAGATGTTGTCAATGCCAGACAAAATGGCTAAGTCGAGCAGAAACTCACCGTGCATGGTGAGTACCGCCAGCACATCTGGTTCTAGAGCATACAAGTATGCACCGTAGGACAAGCGATCCATGCCCTTGTCCCCTCGTCTACACTGCACCCAGTACAAACAGAGTCAAAGTTGTATCCTGGACACACAGCAAAAAGTAGCCAAGGCTGACAGTGTCTGTGCATAGCAGGCAGGGTGTGCACACACACAGGTACACTTGAGATTTTGAAGAGACTGGTGCAAGATACACTGTGAGTTTATCAGCACTGGCACTGACCGCTTCCTGCTCCTGTCTGATGGCTTCTTCAAGCTTTGAGAACCATTTGTTCATGACGCTTTTGGTTCCCATCAATGAGTGCCCACGTCCCATCTTGCGCATGTTTTTGGCATGTTCAGTGTACTTATCGCGTAGTGTCTTCACAGTGGACCATTCCAATTTGAGCTGCTGTTCCCATTTCTCCAGCATGCGCAGATTGCTCCTGCTTTCTTCATCGTTTGCAGCTTGAAGAACAAGCTTCAATGGGGCAAATTCCCTCAAAATCCGGTTGTTGCTGTGGTACTGACCATCTGCTCTATTGGGTCCGGAGTGAGCCTCTGCCAGAGCGACCGACAGAGCATTGAGGAGGTTGTGATGGGCCTGATGTTCGATCTGTCGTGCTGTGGGTTCCGCCGCTGGGAATCGGGGGTCTACAGACGCTATGTCACGAGCAGGCTGGGCTGACAAGGCCCTTGCGCAATGGGGTACCAGGTCCGGCTGGGCTCCAGTGAGAGGCGGCGAATTTGTGCAAGTACTGCTTGAGTTTTGTGTGCGACGGAGCTGGCGGAAAAGTTGCAAACCCCGCAATTTGCTGGTCATAGGTTATGCTGACAAGCTGACATGCACGATCAGCAGCCCTGCAGCCTAAGGTGGCTAGCTCCAAAGCAGATGTACTCTGCACCTGCAGTTTGCAGTCAGTGTTGCTGGTCCAGCGTCTGCGGGTCTCTGAACATACAACGAAACGGCAGCCAGCATTGCTCCACCAAGAACAGCAGCTAGGGTCTGAGCGTTTTTGATATGTCGTCATCCCCCTTCCTTACAGCCCTAATTCAGAGGGTCAACTACCATGCTTACAGTCTGTGTGCGTGCAGCCATGAGAGGAAGTAGATGCAGAATAGCTAGTGGATGCCTGCTTACACTGGCAGCTTGTCAAAAAAACTGGTCAACTTGCCAAAATGGGCTGACAGTGTGCACATTTTTCAGCAACTTCCTCTAGTTAGATGCAGGACCATGCTATTGTGGCCCCATGCAGCTGCTTCCTTGATAGATCGGATCTCAGACACACATCCCCGAGGATGCACTGATTTACAAAGCCCAGAAGAATGCCTGGACCACTGCGTCAGATACAGTGTGCGGTCATGCAAGGTAGTGTTAGGCTGCGCAAAGCACTGAAATGCATTCTGGAACGTATATTTCCTTGATAGACTGGATCTCAGGTACACGTTCAAAACCTACGTGTAATATACAAAGAAATCACTGACTTCGAAAGCTGTTGAGAGAACCTGCAACTGCAACTGCTTATCATACTGCACCCACAGTCAAGTACATGGCTTCGGGCAGTCACAGGGCACAAAATGCTGCTCTGGCTTGCCAGGAAAGCCGAAGACCTTATACTATAAGATAACATGCTGACATAAATGTTACATAGACTGAAAAAGAAAGCATCTGCAGGCGCATCTTCGAAGCGCCGCTGTTGTCTTGCCACAGACCGGACAGTCAATAATGGTTGGGCGCTTCTCAGCAGATACGTTGCAGGGAGAAGAAGCCTTGATCCAACCCTTGTTGTGATGGTGACACAATGGTCAGGCAGGCATCAGCTGACAAGACCAGGTACTCAAGCAATGAGGTGCTGTTCATGTGCTGTCCCAAGGGTCCATCACAACAGCTGGCACGAGCTGCTGTGTGCTGTCCCATGCATCTCGAATGGGCTCTCAGTACAATCTTCCCATTGACAAACAACTGAAATGCAGGCCTTTGCTTGCCAAAAAATGCAGCTGAAGCCTGATACAACCCCGGCTGCACCACTGTTATGTCAGCCTGCATTACGACATGCTGACCTTAGTCACATACTCATGTTCGGCTGCCGTATAAGCTGTCTGAGTCTACAAACCACAGCGTGAAATGTGGAGACAGATATGAAAATGGACCGTACATGGTCAGTACAAGTCTGTAAGCTGGTGAAGGTAGTCTGAAAGCAAGATTGCGGCCCAACAAACAGACACACTTGCTCTTGCCTTGTCATGGGAGAAATGGTGTGGATCAGCAGGCATGCAGCACCCATCCCAGACAACTGCACCATTGCGCCTGAGCTTGCCATTAGTCCACTGCCATCGTCCAGACGGCCCGATGAAGCCACCATCCTTGAACAACAACAGGTTGTGCAACTCTGCAGCTGATGCTTTGTCCTCTACATCACGGCTGACCTGCACACAGCTTGTCAGACTTCATTAGGTTTTTGTGCAGGTGTTATATTGTATGGATAATTACACTAAAGACAACAGAATTTGATCAGGCATGACCTTGACACAGCTTGCATGGATCTAAGAGGTCTGTGCAAGCTGTAAACATGCGCATGCTAAGACTCATTTGGCAAGCTTGGCAGCACACCCAGCAGCCTTCACAGAGATGGTACACACGTAATGGCAGATGCACTCCCAGATACAGGGAAGTTATAAGCAATACAGTCCTAGCAAGGCATAGCGCATTGCAACACGTCACTCTGTAATCAATTAGCACGCAGGAGAAAATGTATTGATAACTGCACATGGTCAAAGATGCAATGCAAATTGCTCATAGCAGATACTTCAGTCAGCTGTGTGTGATGTTCACCTGTGACAGTGCAGCGTTCACCTCCTTGATGCTTGCTCTGGTGCTCAACTCATCCTTCACAGCTTGCAGCTCCACAACAGACACCTTGGTGTCACGAAGATGCTCCATGACCTGGGCAGAAGTGATAAGCAACTATGCAGTCCAACAAGCAATGCACTCTAAAGGAACAAGAGATGTCTCCCAATGCTTAGCAGTTGTAGCAGCTGCACATCAAACACTTTGGCAGCAGCCAGCTCAGATGAACCAGCATTTTGTTATGCTTGAAGCGAGTAGCTTGCATGCTGAACAGAGATGTCTGACATAGGGGGTTTGCATTCGGTCTGACCTGTTGCAGATACTCTTTATCTGCTTTAGTGTCTACATGGCTGCAGAGTGAGTTGTTGCTGCTTCTCAGCTCCTTGATTTCCTGTCGCACTGCGTCCACAGACTGTTGCATTGCAGAGCGCTGCATTGTCTGTGACTGCCTGATCTCAGAAGTGCTTGCACTCATACCAGAACTGCGAAAGTGGCAAGTTTGACTTGCTTCCAACCAGTGTCCCTGCTGTACATGATGTGATTACAAGAAAAGCTCAACTGACCTGAGACGGTCTACAGCTGATGCAGCCTCAGCATTGACCTTGTCAATGGCATTGTGGACATCACAGAGAGCTGTGTATGAAGTCCTCTCGGCAGCTTCTTGGTGGTGTTGCAATGCTGACAAGTCTGCCGCCAGTTTCAGGCTGGCTGCTGTCAATGCTGCTGCCTGTATATACAACAATACAGTGTCTGCACCAGGCAGACTGCACAACCTGTGAGCGAAGCAAACATAATTGCCCACCTTGACGTCAAGCTGTTGTTGCACTTGGGCAGTGTGATGTCGCTGAGTTTGCAAAAAGTTGTGCACGTCTGCATGGCTGACTTTTGAGTCAACAGACTTGCTGAGTATATCCAGTTTTTTGTGCAAAGCTGTCTGTGACGCTGTGATGCTGTGCAGATCTTTCAAGGTAGCAGTAGCAGCTATCTGCTGTTCACGCTGCAAAAGCAAGCAATATGCGGCTTGCAACACAGCTCTTTGTTAAGAGAACGTTACATGTTTCACTTTGTGCACCTTCGACTCTTTGAAGGCGTGCTCCTTTACAGACATTTTGCTGGCAATCGCTGACAGAAAATCCTTCTGCTGCACGTAACCTTGTTGCTTGAATGCGAGGTCTTTGACTACGTCGTCTTGTGCTTTGACCTGGTTATACAGAGTGCTAAAAGCCTGCTTGATAACAGCTGGTATGTTTCTCCACTCCTGCGCACCCTGTGGTCACTGTGCAACGTTGTGAAGGTGCACATGACAGCTGCCTTTGTCAAAGCTTGACCTGCCTTGCTCACCTCAAGCTGACTCTCAAAAGTGACACTTGATACTGGCATTGTGTACCTCAGAGCTGACCAGACCTTTCTCCACCTTGCAATCTTGCCGGTACTGGCATGTCTCCACCCTGCAATTTGACCGACGATCGCAGGGATCATATACTGGGATCGCTTCGGCAATGTGGGGATTAGGGTTTGGGCAGGTTTGTCAGAATCCCTGACGTCCTTTCGCATCGCTTCTTGGCCAACCTTTTGCAGCTGCTCTACAAAGTCCCTGCGCGCAACAGGCAACCGCACAACTTGCTACGGGACACAACACAGCGCACTGAAGATGTTCCGGTCTATGCTTGTTGGTGTGGTGTTGCTGTTTGCTGGAAACTGTCTCGCCGCTGAGGTAACCCTTTGCCTTTCTAGCGTCTTGACCTGGCCTGCCCTCTATGGGTCAGCTTATTGCATGCACATTTGACACAAAACGAGACTGGTTGATTTTTGTCGTGTTGCATGCTCGGCATCTTCTCTTGCTGGCAAAGATGCCGCAAAGCTACTTGTCTTCAGGTCACTCAAGTATATTCTGGCAAACTCACACGTTTGCGGCATTGCCTGCAGTATCGCATCATCACCGGACAAACCGCAACCGGTGGCGCGTTTTCCAGCGACTTTCTGAGCGCTCTTTCCGCGGACTTCACCAACAATGGCACCAGTAACAGCACCAACTCCACTGCTGCAGACACAAACCTGTCTCTGAACAGGACATACGCCGGGGCGTCCGTCCCTGTGGATGTTTACAGTGTCTCTTCCTCTTCCAACGTCAACGCAAGCAACCTTTGTGCTGCTTTGACCAGCACAAGCTCAGGTGAGCACCCAGGGTCTTCTTGTTGCAGGAACCAATCTCTTGCGTTGAATCTGCTTCCACCAAAGACTGCCCATTGGCTGATGCATATCTTGGGCTCAAAATGTTTTGCTGATGTGCAGTGGGCTATTGTGAGGTAGATGTCCAGGTGTCAACTGACGTTGGTGCAGCAAGTCCTGATGACACACTGCTACCACAGCAGTGGGACATGCCCCATGTGACTGCCCCCACAGCATGGGCAAATGGTTTCACGGGAACCCCTCTAGTGCGAGTGTGCGTGATTGATACTGGTGTTGACTACAACCATCTTGACTTGGTGGGGAACCTGTGGGTCAACCCGGCTGAAGCAGCAGGAGCTGGTGCTTCTTCCACCAACAGCTACAAGAATGGCATCGATGATGATGGTGATGGTGAGCCTCTTAGACTGCTGCAGTGATGCCTGACAACCGCCTAGGTGGTGACGCACAGTCTGTTTTTGCCACGCATTGCAGCAAAAGACAACAGTGTCTTCCTCTCATAGTCATGCCTTTCTGATGCATTCCATGCTGTTGTGCATAACAGGAAGATGTTGCATGTCTGTTCTGTTACATTTCGTTCCACCAGATCTCAACCTTGGACCCCATCTCAATCAAGTGCTGCCGATGTCAATGCTGCTGTCAAGCAAACATTTCACAGCCAATGCTTGTCATGTGCAGGCATCATCGATGACATCTATGGCGCTAGCTTTGTCAACGGGGCCGTATCAGGCGACCCCATGGACCAAAACGGGCATGGCACATTTGTGGCGGGTGTAGTGGGAGCCGTGGGCAACAATGGCAGGGGAGTGACTGGCATGAACCAGGCCATTAGCATCATTGCCTGCAGGTTCATGGATGCCACTGGCAATGGCTGGGTGTCGGATGCCATCCAGTGCATTGACTACTGCATCTCCAAGGACGCCCACATCATGTCCAACTCCTGGGGCGGCGTGGCCTACTCTCAGGCTCTACAGGTGACGCCCATTTTACACCCTTGACACCCTTCACTTCACCTCTGAATGTGATTGGAAAGCTGTTAGATGCCTGCATGATGCTGACTGTCCTGACTGCTTGATGCAGCTAGCTGTTCTCTGTGCATGAGCTGAGTTCATGTAGGCATTCCCTTGCATGCCTACATGATTGCATCTTGACCATTTCCAGCTTTTTTGCTGCTTTCAACACTGCAAAATGTTATCGCACACTTCTTGATTTCCTGTAGTGCCCACATAGCACTTGTTGCCCGAGTGCTATGCAGCTGTCATGAGTCATGGCTGGTGCTGGCATCACGTCAAGTTTCCTGTTATGTAAAGTCATTTACAGGTCTGATTGATCACATGTTGCCTTGCATGTGGCCTTGAAATGCAAAATGCCTTGTTTAGCTTGATCAATGTCTTACATCATGCAAATGCGTGAATGACGCCCTGAGAGCAGCTGATGTGTTGACTGCAGACAGCCATTGACTCTGCTCAGACCCATGGTGCCTTGTTTGTGGCCTCAGCCGGCAATGATGGAGTGAACACCGACACCACTGCTCACTACCCCTCCAGCATGAACAACAGCATTGTGCTGTCCGTGGGGGCCTCAGACTCAAACGACAACCTGTGGACTCGCAGCAACTATGGCAAGTCCACCGTGCATGTGGCAGCGCCAGGTGTGTCTGTGTTGAATCTGGGACTGGGTGGGCTGTATGTCAAGATGACAGGCACCTCCATGGCTACCCCTCATGTCTCTGGGGCAGCTGCTTTGATTCTGCAGAAGTGAGTCACCTTACATCAACTTCTGCTGCTGCTGCTGCTGCTTCTGTGTCAGGAACATCGATGATGTCTCTGCTGTGGTGTGCATGCTGCTGTGAGGGTTACATGCTGGAGCAGTCACTGCCAAGTTTCGTCATGACTACTTGGTTGCTGCTTCTGCTGTTTGTCATGTTCTTGGTTATGCCAAAACACAACAGGTTGTGCCCTGGTTGGCTAGCGTTGCACCCTGAATCCTGAGCCATGTCACTGTTTTGCGCATGCCAGCGTCTTGCCTGCTGTTGCTGTGGGCAACAAGGAAGCCAACATGCCCAAAGTTGCTAAGGGACCAGCAAGACTTGCTGAGACAATCAGCAGTCACCAGTAGACCACTGTTACAATTTTGCTGGAAACTGACAATTCTGATGAATTGCAGGTTCCTGGCTAACGGCTGGCCGATCACCACTACTGGAAACCAGGGTCTAGGAGTACAAATCAAGCAGCTGATTGAGTCCTCAGCTGTGTCCATGGGCACAGCTGCTTCAGCCAAATTGGCTGCTGGTCTCCTGGACACATGGGCAGCCATTCAGCTTGTACCCATCCCTGCTTCTTCTTCTGGCAGCAGTAGCAGCTTTGGAGACACCCCCGACTCATCCACCACCACCCCCTCCACCCCCGAAGAGGCCAATCCCTTCTCCTCTTCTTCAGCTACTCAGTCTCAAGACTTTGAGAACGCTGGCGTGACAGCTGGGACCAGCAATGTGTCCAGCCCATCACCTGTGTCTGCATCCAATCAGCTCATTGCAACAGCAATTCAGCAGACTGCAGCCGTTTCACTGAACACCACTGTGAACACAACCAAGCCGGTGTTTGGTAACACTCAGGCTGTGGTGTTCACATCATCTGGGGATGCAGTTGCACCAGCAACTTCAGCTTTGAATACCAGTCTGGGCACCGCACACATTGAGGCTCCATCAAGTGGTCCTAAGGCCCTTGTAGCACCTGCAGCGGCCCCAAAGGCAACAACTAAGGCAGCTGTGCAGCAGGACGCAGCAAAGACTGCGGGGTCAGGCAGGAAGGCAATCTTGTAGATCAGTACCTGCTTGCTTCACAAGCAGTTGTTATTGCTGTAGTTAGTAGTTATACAAAATGCTGTAGTCTTTGCTGTGCTTTTCTTGTTTCCCTGAAAGGTGAAAGGTTGCATGAAGACCTGCTGAAGTTGCAGTTCACGAAGTACATGTGACTTGTCAGCTTTGGGCCTTGTTGCCAGTGTATCTTGTGCTTTTGTAGTGTTATGATACCCAATCAAGCCCCCTTTTTTTTGCAGAGCTGCTGTAACATGCACTTTTGCTCGCTATTTGTTTTGATCAGATTATTTCACAATCACTAATGTAAGGTTCATCTTGCTTCAGCAGCACTTTCTGATGCAAGTGCCATCTTCACAGTCATTGCAGTGTGCATAGGCCTGCAGCAGTCAGGTCAGATCTACATGACAAGCTAGCAGCAAATGGTTTAAAATTTGTGATCCAGGTCTCTGCAGAAAAGCTGGCAAGCTTGAGTGAGGCAAGCAAATTGTGGTATGCATGCCTGCATTCTAGTGGTGGGCATTCAAGTCTGCACAGCAACTTCAAAAAGACGAGCTTGAGGTGTCTGGAATTGTGCAGCAGACATACCCTGCTTTGCTGAACAGCAACATAACAAACTTGATTTGTCAAGAGAACACAGACCAAACCCAAGCATACTGAGGTTCATGACTGCATTTTGCCAAACCGAGTAAGACGGGCATTCATGTCTGTGGCTGACAAGCTTTTCAGGGGTGCTCTTTTGAACCCCAAGGCTTGTTTGCTGGCAACCTCAGATGTTAGAGCATCATGCTGGTATGTGCTGGGGAACCGCTCTTGCAGAGATGCTTCCATCCTAGGCAAAAAGATCTCATTGTACAGCTGCCTGGTGTCACCAGACCTTGTTTCACCAGTTGCGCTCTCTGCGCCCAGGTCTGCATGCTTGAAGTCTTGCGTGTCGTGATGAGGGAATGTCTGCATGATTGTGTCTGTGACCTTCTTGAAAGACAGCGCTATGCCATGTGCCCTTGCTGTTGCATACACACAGCAAGCTACCATGTTGGACAGGTGCTGATCAAACAGCAGGTCTAGGTGTTCTTGCACCACCACTTCTATTAGCCACGCACAGTCATCACCAAACGCAGGAATCTTGCTCAGACCTGCACTGACAGCTGCAACCCCTGCTGCCACAGCCCACACTCTTGTTCTAGCCAAAGCGTTGACACCATCCAAAAAGCTAGACACCAGGGCATAGTCTCCTGGGCAACATGATCCTCCTCCTCCCTCACATATAGCCAGATAGAGGGAGCTGCCTGTCTGCCATGCTAGGCTTTCCACTACCTTCATCCGCATGAACAGCAGGTAGTTGGAAACGCTGTCTGCCATTGGAATGGTAATTTCAGCTGCCAGATAATGCAGAAAGTGTCCAGCAGCCTCCCATATGTCCAGGCCTGCTGTGTGCTGCCCTAGCTTTGAGGTGACGTCTGGGAATGTTGCAGCACCAGTGGTGCAGTAGTATGTGAGCTCCACAGCACAGGTCAGGAGAGCCAGCTGTAGGGTCTGATTGCTGGCTAGGGAGGCCACCCTGGCATCAGCAATGGCACCTGATCTGGTGTGCTTGCCAGTTGCACTTGCTAGCAAGCCTTGAAGCACTCTGCAATGAAGAAGATTTGTGTCATGCCAACAGGCTGTTTTCAGAAACTTGTTCTGGAATATTCATTAATGGTAGCTCACAGACAGCAGAGCAGTACTGTGCAGATGAGTATCTGCAGGGACTTTAGGCAGTGCACAACCTGTAGTATATGTAGACTGCACATTGTGCACTATAAAACCTCTGGACGTCAACAGCTTTGCTGCCTGTGCTGTGCCCAGCAGAACAGACTTGACTCTGATCTTGCCCTTGAAAAGCCTGCATAGCAGATTGCAACCTGTCACCAGCAGGATGGCAAGGTGTCGTTTTGAAGCTGGTCAGCTTCCGTCTACTTGCAGATGGGACTGTGTATTGCGGGCTTTGCACTGTTAGCTTGTACCTCCTCAATGAAGAACTTGGCTTGATTGACGAGGTGGACCTGTGAACAGTCGTACAGTTGTTGGCAAGCTGTCAAAGGCGGTGAAAGGCCCGAGGCTAGAGGGCTGGTCTGCCAGTACCGTTGTGCTGGGCTTCAGCAATGCAAACAGCTTGCCGGCAGGCATCTTTTCCATCGCCGCATACACAGTAGATAGCCACCTCTGAGCCTCCTGTCCATAGCTGCAGTCAAACGTGACTTCCCCGGCTGCTGATTCCATGCCGCAGCCACACACACAGTGGGGCTCTCCAAGGGTGCGCAGCGCGTATAAAAGACGCGTTGCGATTGAACAAACTTGCGCAAGCTGCAGCACAGACGTTTGCCGCGGGAAATTTGATTGAAGAGCATGCTGTGCATAGCATTCAAATTCGTGCTGTTTGCATCAACTGATCATGACATGCCCCACCCACGGCAGCATGACGGCTCCTGCTCGCAGTGCCGTCAAGGGCTTTAGCAAGACCTCGAGCCCGCACGTCACAGGCCGGAGGCACCAGGCCGTTGTTATGCTGATACAAAAGCTATGTATGCATGTATGCACATGGATATGGCCCATGGGCAAATGCTATTTTTTGGGCAAGCCGCAAAGGTAGGCTTCTGCCTTGAGGGCTAGCTACAGCAGCTGACCATGGCAAGCTCAGCAAGTTCGTAGGTACTGGAATGCTACAAGCGCAGCCATATATCATAGTAACAGCATTCCCCATGAGTAGTTGCAGCTTTGTTGATTGAACTCAAGCGGGACACTACATCCAGTCAGCGATTACAGCATAAAGTCACATAGAAACACACTACCATCATCACCCATGCACACCAAACACTTTTCTGAAGCATGGACACCCCTCACAGCATGCTTGTTGGCTCCAAGAGCGTACAAGGTCTGTCCACTGCTGATGTCAATGACATGCAACGAGCCGTCACCACAGCCACAAAGTGCTAGACCCCCTGCTACTGTCATGGAATATGGAAAGTCAGACAGCTTTGCCTCTGACACAGGCTGCAGGTCAGCCCTGGCATCAAAAGCCTTGACTGTGTTGTCTGCTGCAGCTGTGACCACCAAGTTGCTACTGGCTGCTCCAGCTGACACAATGTTGCCAACAGCGCCTTTACCCTTGGCATTCACATGTGCTGCCACATCATGCACGCACCGCTTACTCCTTGGATCCCACCTGCAGCACTTTGATTGATTGATGTCCAGCACAGCAAATCCATTGAGGCATCATGATGCCACTGACTACAGCAAATCTATCTTGGAATTGACAGGCAACAGAACGACAACAGACATGACATATGCCGACATAATGAACATCAGCTGATGCTCATGGCAGCATCTTTGACAAGCATGAAACAGTGCTTGCTTCCTAGTACATGGTTCAAGCATGGTTCAAGCATGAGGCCAAGCATTCCTCACATCTTGAGATGACCATCCTGCCCGCCACTGAAGAAGGTGTCTGTGCAGCCGCCATTGGTATCATGCTGCCAGGCCAGAGCTGTCACATGGCCAGCGTGAGCATCTTTGAGCTTTGATGTGGTGCTGCCTGTGGCTAGACCCCACATGATCACTGTCCCTCCTCTGTCACCACTGATGAGATTGTCCCCATTGCCACATACAAGCTGCAGCACTGGCGCTGCGTGTCCAGTCAGGCAGCTGCTTTCTGAAGCTCTTCTGCTTGCAACATCCCATACACGCACAGACTTGTCATAGCTGGCACTGACTGCTGTGTTGGTGCCAGGGCTGATGTCTACAACAGAGATTGGTGCTGCATGTGCTGTCAACTGCTGACACCTGTTGCTGTTTGCCTCCCATAGGCACAACAGGCTGTCCATGCCGCCTGAAATGATTCGGCCATCTGGCAGATGCTGACACGTAGTGACCCACTCGGCATGGCCAGCTGTCTTGGTGTACAGTGTGCGACGCTTCTTGCCGGTTTGCACATCTACAACATAGAGTGCATGATCTGCTGACCCCACCACCACCTCGCCTGCTGACCAGTTGATGCTGGAGCACATCAACGGCACATCTGAGACATTACAGATGCGGCCTGCAAATAACACAGCAGTCAATCTCAGCAGCAACTGCAGGCAAAAACATTGAGTCATGACTGCAGCAATGTACCTGCTGGGTCTGCTGGTCCAGATCTCCAGCTGGAATTGAGGTGCGCTGGGTATGCAGACTGCATGGGCTGAGCTGGCTGTGATGCTGTGGACTTTTGAGCAGCTGGCCTGCAAGTATTGCATCATTGCATCACCATATTTTTTTGTGACATAAAGCTGCAGTGCGGCCTCTGCAGCCTGGTTGACCTGACCTTGCTGTGCTTGATGCACGGTGAGGAATGCCCGCGGTTGCATTGGGTCTGTGTGCTGTGATGCCTTGTGCAGAGCCCCTGTGCCATAATTTGACCAGAGTGTAAGTCCAGGTGTTGCTGCAAAACAATAGACTGCAGCAAGCCAGCGCCTCACTTTTGAGCAAGGCTCATGGCTTCCAGCTCAGCATACGCCGTGTCAAATTCTTGCATGTAGGCATCGTTTTGTTCATGGGAGGTTGCAGCTGAGAAGCGTGGAGGACCTGCAAAATATGTGATCAGGCCCAGCAAACCGGTCCACACAGCCTCAACATGCGTTGATGCAGACTTGCAATACCTTGATGCGGTACTGGCTTCCTTTTTAGGTCTCTGAGAGCAGCCGCACGCTTTGAGGAGCTGCTGGGCTGCATCGCTTCTCAATGTACCGGCCCTTTCAGGTGTCGTATCGGCGTTCGCGTGACTGTGCCTTTTGCTGCATCTAACAGGCCAGAAAGCCGCCCTTCAGTAGCGCGGCAAGCCTAGTCTGTGGTGGAACCAGCAGCAGTCTGACCAACCAAGTGTTGCAGCTTGGAAAAAGCGAATTAGGATTACGTTCGAAATTGTACGAATTGGCTTCGGGGGTGGCAGGTCTGCGATGTGCGCCAGCAAACTGGAAACATGAGGCCGTTCGCTAGGTGGCGAGGCCAATGCTGCAGCTGAGTTTGCACCACGGCAATGCTGGTTCTCATCGCCGACACTGGTGCAACTCGGCTAGCTGCTGCTACCTCTCCTTTTACTTGTGCGCGAGCGCTGCGCACACGAGGGCATCTGGCATCAGCCCACAGGCCCTTCACATGCAAGCAAAAGGTATACACACATCTTGCATTAAATTCTCAAGCAAGGCTGGCAGGGGGTGTTAAGTGTTACAGGCTGACTTCTACACTTCAGTGCACAAAGCTGGATTGCATGACAATGATGCGTCGTCAACCTGCAGTGCAGTGCACAAGCTGCAACAGCAGTCCAAGAGACTATGCCGCGTAGCCTCACTCCCAGTGTTAGTTCTTCGGCAGACCTTAGCTCAGTCCTGGCGCTGGACAATATCAGACAAACCCTCATACGCCAAGAGGACACCATTATATTTCTGCTCATAGAAAGAGCACAGTTTGCACTCAATGCTGCTGTGTACAAGACAGATGCTGTCCCTGTGCCTGATTTTGACTCAGCTGGACAACGCTACAGTTTGCTGGAGTACCTATTAAGGGAAACTGAGCAGGTGCATGGCAGAATTCGGCGATACACCAGCCCAGATGAGCAGCCTTTCTATCCAGACCGAGTTCCTTCTCTTGTGTTACCGCCCATTGAGTATGCACAGGTGAGAGCAAATGCTAGCCATATGTATGTGCCTTGTATGGTCACTGACTTTTCTGGCCCGCAATGAAGCCATGTGTCATAAGGCTAGTGGACTCTGAGTGCAAGACTCACAGCAACATCTGCAAGATCTAGCCTTTCTTTTGCAGACCGTAGAATTTGACAGCCTTTGCTAGATGCAGGCTCCAGCTCAGCTATACCGAAAAGTTTGATACTGTGTCATAGGTCTTGGTGCCACAAGCAAAGGGGATCAATCTCAATAAACAGATCATGGACCTATACTTGCAAGAGCTCATGCCAGGCATCACTGAGCCAGGTGATGACAATAACTACGGGTCAGCTGCAATGCAAGATGTGCTTTGTTTGCAAGCGCTGTCAAAGCGCATCCACTACGGCAAGTTTGTGGCAGAAGCCAAGTACAGAGCACATCCTGAGCAGTATGAGCAATTGATTCGAAATAGAGATCATGATGCGATCATGAGTACATTGACCAATGAAGATGTAGAGAAAAAGGTATGCAGTATGTGTAATGGAGGCAGTCGCCTGCTTTTGATGCTAGGCTCACTGCCCTGCATTGTTGCGTGCTTCATAACTTTTCTTCTTGTTCATCAGTGGTCCACCAGGATAATCTAACATGTTTACTATGCTAGACAGCTTGGCTCAAAGCTACACGGGGTATATTTCATCTTGTGCCCTGCATCACACAGCCTTGCCATGCCGCTACATCAGCGGCTAGATTGGATGCATAGATTGCGGTGGAAGCGCCACAGATCATCAGCACCTTGTTTTGTATGTATTGACACAAGGCTCCTGTACATAGGTCATCGAGCGTGTGCAAAGGAAGGCTGCAATTTTTGGTCAGGACATTACTGACGGCAAGCAGCAGCCGTCCACTTTCAAGGTGGAGCCAAGCACAGTAGCTAATTTGTACGAGAAGTGGATCATGCCCTTGACCAAGCAGGTCCAAGTTGCATATCTGCTGCAAAGGCTGGACTGACCTGTGCAGTGGGTGAGTCCCCCAGCCAGATCCTGCACTGCTGCAAAGCAGGCAGCCTCTGCTTGTATACGATAGCTGTACTCTGCATGTATGACTCAGGCTTGTTAAGTGTCTGCCTAACATACAGGAGCATGTTCCTATCAATCATGGGTGCAATAAGCATTCGACATGATATTTTTTGCATGCATATGCTCAGGCTGTCCTTTTCTGATGCATTAGTTTTGCAATAATTGCACATTTACTGTGGATTTACTGATTTGGGCTGGGTTTTGCTATGCAGGTCTCAGCTTCTACACGTATGTCACAGTTGCAAGATTCAATGGGCTTCTGACGACAAGCCACTCACACTGCTGCTTCGTATCTGCAATCATCGAAGGCTGACAGCATGATGGTTGGTCGTACGTGGCAAATTTCCGTGGGTAAGCGGACGTTCGCAAGCTGCTGCGCCGGCATCTTGTTAGTTAGGTTTGACTCACTGGTTTGTCAGACAGGATGGCCTGGACAATGCTTGCATAAAGATTGTGTCAACGTTTCGTAATTTGGACGCGTGAATAATAATTGGTCAAAAATTATCAAACATTTGGCTACGACCTTGCAACGACGCAGCTGGAGGCTAATGTACCTGTAATTTGCTGGTCATAAGGACATAATGTCGTCGAGGTCGAATTACTAGACTGACGTTCTCGCCCTGTGTTCCGGGAAGGGGAGTGGCGCGACGTGCAGTTACCGGCGTCTGCCTGTGTGACCTAGTGAAGCAAAAGTGTTCAAAACACGGTCTGGAACGCTGAGGCCACGCATAGGGTTGGACAGTAGAGATCAAGCGTGTTTGGGCAATGAACGATAACGACTTCCTGCAGCAATATCTTGGGGCTCTTAACACTGAGGGTCAGCACGGCAGCACACAAACGCCAGCAGCAGCAGATCAGAGCAACTTGTCTGAGCACTCCTCGCACGGGCATAGAGCCATTCTCGAACAGGCAAAGCTTCAGCAGCAGCCCGGCGGGCCTCAGCCCTCAAGAGAGGCAGACGGCCAGAGCACTGGTCCTAGCGAAGACAGCGAGGCAGCTGCCAGCCCTCAGGTGAAGGAAAGCCTTCAGCAGGACACAGGCAATAGTGACAGCAAAACCGCCAAGCATGCAGCCAAACTACGCTCCCAAGACCTTCAGGAAAAGAATCGTAAGGCTCAGCGGCGCTTCAGGGAACGGCAGAAGGTAGTGACACTTTTGGCAGACAGCATTTGTTTTGCTACAGAATTCGGCTGCTGTGTCCGAGTCTGTGTTTCCGTTCGTCAACAAGTACTCATACTTGTCGTGAGGCCTCGCCTCCTCAGTGCAGCCAGTCCCTGACATTTGGCTCACAATCTTCGAACGGCTTCATCACATTGAGAGTGTCAGCTTTCGGTCAGGCTGTGAGTGTGGGTTCTTTGCCATCCTGCAGGCTAAAGTCTCAGAGCTTGAGCAGAAAGTTGCTGAGCAGCAACGCGCTATGACAGTGCTGCTGCAAGACAAGGCTAACCTGGAGAGCAGGGTCAACATCTTTGTCCGTGTTCTCCAGATGCGTGATGAACAGATAGAGCAGATCCGCTCTGGCCAACGAGTATGCACTCAATCAAGTCATTTGCTGCTCAGTCAGATCAGCTTTACGCTCATCATCGCTCACTTCTTCTTTGTGCTTGCAGATTCTAGCTACAAAAGACAAAGACGAGGTAGCTGAGTCCTTCAAGGATGACCTCACTCTCACAGTCAGAGAAGGACAGCCACTGGTTTTGACACCGTCGCAAGTGAAAAATATGACACTGGAGGACATGGTTAGCATATGGAAGGTAAGTCTCCTACAGTCTTTTTTCATTGACAAGCACGACTCTGTCTGCTTGCTTTTTGAAGTGCACAACACCTCTACAGGTGTCTCTGCTTTGCTTACCTTTTATGTTGATGGCATGCAGGAGTATGTGAACGAGCTTGCACAGGGTCTGGTGGATGTTGATAAGAATCCCCAGGATGTTGTGGCAGCAGAAAAGATCAAGCGCTTGTGCAATGAATCCGTGAGTTTCTACCTGAGCTTTCTGTGACCAATGACAGTGTGCCCTACTCTTTCAGCAGCATGTGATGTTTACACAAATCATCTTACCCAGTTGTATGTGTTGCCTGCTAGCTTGCTCTACATTCACTGAATGAGTCTGTGTTCTGCGTGTGCAGACCATTCTGTGTATGCGCGTGGCCATCAGCAATC
>JAABUP010004633.1_pt1 | contig 22141 bp, 16 predicted proteins | sample 5559201 | NCBI WGS metagenome assembly JAABUP01 (sample SAMN10711887, study PRJNA513373) | rock metagenome | isolation source: Antarctica rocks | place: Antarctica | reverse complement strand
TAAGCAAAAATCGGGATTTTTTGGAATATTATGTCTCGCGTTCGCCAGGAACCATAGTGGAATTGCGCTCAGATCGGTATTCCTTTTAGATAGTTGCGTGACAGGCTTAAGTCCGACAGGCTCCTAGGCGCGTTCGTCTTCGCGTGTCCATTTGCGTACGAATAGCGGCAGCGGATCGCTGCCCATCTCGTAGAAGTCGCTCATCAACGGCTTCAGGGGCCACTCTGCCCTCATCATCCGTTTCATCCCCCGCTTCGAGAACAGCTCCTGCCAAGGGTAATAGCTGACATTGCCGAGGTTCGTCGGCTGGTTGTTGTTGACGGGCAGGCCTGGCCGCACGAAATCCACCCCGCTGAGCCGTGCCGCGGACATGCGGTTGAAGAACCGCGGGTTGCACTCGAACATCTTCATCGAGCGCGACCGCTCGTCGAAGCGCGCGTCGAAGTTCGCCACGCCGGAGAACCCGGTCGCCGCGACGATCTTCTGCCCCATCGCGAGCAGGTCCTCACGCGGACTGAACTTGGTCGCGAGGAAACGCCCGACGCCATAGCCGGCGTCAAGCTGCCCTGGGCAAACCCACGATACCCAGTGCTTGATCACGCCGTTCGCGGCAAAGACGCTCAGCGCCCAGTCCTGGCCCTCGATGAACTCCTGGACGATCGTGGCCTGATGATTGAAGTCGCCGGCGGTCTGCAACCACTCCTGGATTTTAGCCTTGTTCTTCCAAACAATGATACCCCGCTGGCCGTAGGAGTCGATGGGTTTGACGATGACCGGGAAGGCCAGCTCGCGCTCGATGAGCTCCGGATCAATCTCGGCCCTGGTCTCGAAGTACAACGTCTTTGGAAGCTCGACGCCGGCCTTTTCGCAGAGTTGGTGGAACTGCCATTTGTCGTGGAGCACCGCGAGCGTGCTGGCCTCGGCGATCGGGAACACTGGCGCAAGCACGCGGTGCTTGATCCGCGCCAGGAACGTCATCGCCTCGACGTCGCTCGCCATCACGCTGTCCACGCCGATCCGCAGATGCAGGTCGTTGACGGCGTCGAGCACGGCGTCGGGGTCCGTCGTCGTGTAGTCGTCGACGCCGCGCAGGACCTTGCAGCAACGCGAGAACCGCAGCGACGCCGAGCGGTCGTCATGCACAAGATGCACCCGCGCGTTCACGGCCCTAAGCGAGCGCAGGATGTTGTATCCAGTGCGTCCGAAGTGGCAGATCAGTACGACGTTCATGCGCCCTTTCCGGTGCGGCTGCGGCGCGGCCGGCGTGCCCAGTGAGCGCCGGCCCAGGACAGGTTGCGAAAGGGCGCCCTCTTCGCGGAATTGCTTGGTCGGAAGCGTTTGCATGTTCTTAGGCCGTTTCATGGGTGATAAAACCGCCAGCGAAACCGCGGGCGGTGACGAGACGCGAGAGTGAGCGGGCTATCTGGGCCGCCGCGAACCGGGTCCCATAGATGAACCGCATAAAGGGGCCAAAGCTCGGCGCGCTGGCGAACCCTGCGAACAGCAACCCGGCCACGCTTGACCCGAACTGATGATCAAGCGCGGGCGCACCGCCGATGGTGCGAAGCTCGCTGAACAGCTCTTCAAGGAACGCCAGGCGACGGATGTCGGCTTTGTATCCAGTGGCGGCAACGACGTGGTCTGCCGCAACAGTGGCGTAGCCGTCAGCCCCTTGCACGGTCAAAACTGCTTCTCCCTCACGTTCGCTCGCCTCCATCACACGTCCATACGCGACGGGGATGACGCCGTCGACGCGGTGCTTCAGCCAACCCGATCCGGCGGGGCCGAGGGTCGAGTAGGCCTGGGCTTTCCGCATCCAAGCCGGCAGGCGGTGGAACGCGGAGGGCGCCTCGGACCAGAACCATGTGCGCCAGCCAGGTCCAAGCCCGAAATTGGGCCTGCGGACACGCTGCAGGGCGGACCGGTTGCACTGAGGCGCGTCCTCGTCCGCGGGGTCGGACCATCGGATTGGCTGGCGTGCCAGGATCGTGACGCTTGCGCCCTGCTCCTGAAGCAAAGCCGCCGACTCCAAGGCGGACTGCCCACCGCCGAGCACGACGACGCGCTGGCCATGGAACCTAGCGAGGTCATGAAGGTCGGAGCTATGCGAGACCGTCGCGCCCGAGAGTGTTTCAAGCGCCTGCGGGACAGCCTTGAACGCCAAAGGCCCAACCGCGACGACAACTTTCCGTGCGAACAACTGCTCGCCCGTGTCCAAGCAAATGTCGAAGCCTTCAGCCACCCGGCTCACCCTGACGACCTTCGCCTCGTCCACGCTGCCCACGCACCGGCGCTGGAACTCAAGCCCGTATTCGACCAGCGTCTCGACCGGGATGCGCAGGCCGGTGTGCGAGTAGTCCGTGCGCCCGGTGTCGCGGTAGAAGCGCTCCAACGGGAAACCTCCTCCCGGCGCCGCGAGGTTGGTCGCAAAGCCGTCTGATTTCAGCAGCATCCCTTTGGGCATGCTGTCGCGCCAAAGCGTCATCGGCTTGCCGAACACTCGAAATGAGAGCCGGGTTCGCCGGAGATGGGCCGCGATTGACAGGCCATATGGCCCGGCGCCGATCACAATAACGTCGACCAAAAAACTCCCCCAATCGACGATAACATATTACAATAGTCGGCGTCTTAAGTACTGACCCCAACGCACGCCTACTCCATTGACTGTCACGGGGCGCTAATCTCGTCCCGCATTGCCCGCTCTGACCAATTTTATAACGAAGATGTAAGGGCTTCCTCTGCACGTGTCTTGGGCTAAATGATCCAGGCCCTTGCTCGAAATGAACTATGTTGGGAATGGCGTAGCCAGTCCGGCGTGTGCCCGCCGCATCCCTCAAACATGCAGGGCACCCAAACCCATGAGGCACCCAGAACCCCTTGTGGGTGCATCGGTGGGCTGGGACGGGAGGCTTGGTTGGCCCGCGGATGCCGAGGCCCAGTGTTGCTTCCAGCACGGCTGAGAATTGTTCAGCCATGAAAGCTAACAAAACCCCAATCAAACCGGGCATTAGGACGTTTCACGGAAACTCACAAAGGCGTTGCCTCTCGAAACCGTGATTAATCACGGTTTAGTGAAACTCGCCTTTGGCGTGGCCATGGCGGCCGGCACGCACGATGTCGCGGTGTCGTTCCTGAACGACGCCTGGGGCGGCACGGCTGCGACCGACCGCAACCTGTATGTCAGCGCCGTCGACGTGAACGGCGCCGCCGTGCCAAGCACAGCCGCTACGCTGTGGACCACCTCAACCCAGCACTTCTCCGTGGTGGTCGCCGCCAACGCTTAGTGAAGCGGGAGCCTAGCGAAGCGTGAACCCAGCGCAACGTGGTCCAGGCTTTGCCTTGCCTCCTGCTGACGACAGCAGGGTGCAGGGCGGCCCGGCCGGGCCGCCCCGATGGGCCGGATCATCCCAGCGCGCCTTCCAGCAGCCCGCCGGCGACCGCCGCCTGCAACGCCTGATCGAAGCGGCCCGGCACGCCGCCAGACCGTTCCAGCAACATCATTACCACGCGGCGCACCGACCGCGGGGTGTGGGCCGGGCTGACGCGGTGGTGGAACAAGCTCCAGGCATCCTGTTCCGACAGCGGCGCCAGGACGAGGTGGACCGGGGCTGCGTCCTGGAACCAGTCAGCCACGGGATCGCCGATGCAGTCCTGGAACCTGGGGCGGCCAACGATGACCAATTGCACCGACGCATCCTTGCCCGGCATCCTGGTAAGGAGCTCCAAATAGCCGAAGATCCCAGGAGGCAGCGTTTCCGCCTGGTCCGCGACCAGGACGATGCGGCGCCCGGACAAGCCCGGCCGCCGCTCCTCGCAGCGGGCGGCATTGAACAGCGCCTCGAAAGACTGGTCCATTCCGCACTCGCCGTCATCGAGCTGGATGACCCGTATCAGAGGATCCGAGACGCTTTCGAGCGCCGCCGTCAGGATGCTCGTCTTGCCGAGGCCCGCAGCCCCTGTCAGCACGATGAGCGCCGTTGGTTCAAGCAGTGCCGCGACCAGCGCATTATGCACCCCGACCTGTGTTCCCGTCAGCAGGATATCAGGGTCGACGGTGCTTTTCTTGCCGACATGGGAATGCGGCTGCAGCCGGATGCGGAGGCGTTCTGGAAGGAGGCTCAGCAGTGCTGTTGTGTTGACCAGTGGCCCCGCCTAGACCTCGGCCACCTTGTTGGGCCGGGCAATTTCAACTTCTGCCTCAGCGCCACGCCGTTGGTCAAGCCGCTCACTGACTGCAAGCGCAAGCCGACCCACAGGAGTCCTGGCGCCGACGTAGGAGCCCAGGTCGACCTGTTTGTTCGCAAACTTGAACTTGTACTCCTCCTCGCCACACAGGAAGTCGACCTCCGAAAATCTTCTGTCGAACGCCCACATCAGATACTCGACCATCACCAGCGTTCCCGGCGAGGCACGGTCGAAGCGCGGGTCATAGGCGGCGAAGAACGCCTGCATGCGCGTCCCGGACAGGATGTTCACCGATCCGGCGACGAGCAGGTCGCCGCAATATATGCTGAAAAGGCGGAGCGCCCCCTGGCGCCCGAGCTCCTCGATGAGCGCACGCAGGATGCGCGCGTCGTCGTTCAGGATTTGGTTGCCCTGGTTGGTGTCGACGAGCCACTGCTGCTTGAGTTCGATCATGCGTTCGACCACAGCGTCGATGTTGTCGCCCGGCTCGGACGCCCTCACCGTGACCGGCCCTGTTTCGCCAATGATGCGCATGCCGCGCATGTGGTTGTTCCGGGCCTTTTTGCTGAGGCCGCGAAACCACGCTTGCCCGTCCGGCTTGTCGCCCTGAACCTGCAAGCTTCGAGCCGACCGATGGCCCGGCTTGAGCCTGACACCCCGCCGCTGCCCGCCGAGCATTCCACATAGCGCGGCGTCGGGGCGCACGTGGCTGAGGTAGGTGGCGTCGAAGCCGCCGGAGGCGGCCACAGCGGCCCAAACATCTCCAAGTGCCCGCCAGCCGTCGGCGAAATCCGGATCAACCAGCGCGTCGCAGTAGTCGCTGCAATCCTTGGCCGCCCATTCGAGCACGCGGACGCCACGGTGCCAGCGCGTGACGAACGGCATCACGGCGACGAGTTCGCTACCCGCCCAGCACAGCCCTATGCAAAGCCGCGACGTGTCGTTGGCCCGCCTCGAACGCCACCAGGCGTCGATCCAGCCAAAGCTTTGAAAAACGCTCTGCCCGCCGCGCGTCCACAGGGAATCCCACGCAGGCTTGAGCTCTGCCATCCGGCTTGCGGTTTTGACGACTTCCGTCCGTAGGCTCGTCCGGCCAGGTTCTGCCGGCGAGGTTTGATGCCGGGCGCTGCGGGGAGCGCGCCATTGAGGCGCCCCCTCGGACGGTCCCGTCCCGAGCGCCCCCCCACCAGGCTCAGGCAGGCGCGGCGTTCCAAACATCCGGTCCCTCAAGGACAGCATCAACCCGGAATCCTTGTTGTGGCGCTTGGGCTTCGCACTCTTAAAATCCGTATGGTGGTGCAGCTGGCGGCAGTGCGGGCGGAGGATCACCGTGCCCACCCTTCCCAGGCACCGCCTTGAGGCGGGCCATGCTTGGTGAAGTTCGCCATAACGACGTTCCGGACGACGGGCACGTTGAGGTCAGGACGGCGGACTCGGTAGAGCCACGGGCGAAGGACGGCTGAACCCACGAACCAGCCCAGTGGACGAACCATTCCATAGCCGGGTTCATGGCACCATCGAGCGGATGGGCGCAACCCCTGGCCGTCCTTGTTGCCCCCACTGGGCGACGGACCGTGCCCGGCGCCCATGAGATCAGCAGAAAGTGGCAAAGCGTGGCAGCGGACGCGCCCACAGGACGGGCGGCCAACGAGGTTGCGCACCCGCTGGGAAACGGAGCGCAGAGTGGTCGACATCGTCCGCGGCTTGCCTAAATAGATGAATATAACGTGAGCCAGAACGACGGCCGGTAACAGAAGCAGCCCGGCTGCGAGGCTAATTGGACCTGCAACCTTCTGCATCGAAGCGTTTAAGACCATTGCCATCAAGCCTGCCGGAACTCTACTTTGCGTGTTCGTAATGTTACCAAAAGCATGTCACTCTGGTCAAGATTGAAAGAGATCATTGGACCTAGGCCAATTAAATGCTTGACCTAGACCGTGCGGCTCAAGATTTAATGATGCGGCCTCCGCTAAGTTCCGTTCTCGTTCAGCCGGGATCGAACGTTTCCGCTGGGAAGCAGCGCTCCGGAAATCTTAGGTGGCCGACGCAATGGTGACTTTGAAGCAACTTGTGACCTTGGTTTCAGGTCATGAGACAACGGTCGGAGGTTATGCCCCGGCCGCAGCCAACTTTGTAGACCCCGTTCCTCGCGGCGGTGAAACGAGGAGACCCCCACCACATGACCGACGCGGCATGGCTGCCGCACTGACCAGCGCGTTCACCCAGAGAGGCGCCCAGAGGGTTGTTCCGGCATTCCCAGAACGCCGGCCCAAGCTCACCCTCTGCCGCGACTTCGGCTCCGAAACGGTGCGCGCGGTGGTGCGGCGTTCCCTCGCGCCGCAAAGCCGCGTCCTTCTTCGCTTGAAGCAATTGCCGCCGAGCTTGCGGGGCCTGCACCGCTTCGTGCTGGCGGGAGTGGACGCCGTAGTGGTCGAGACCGACGCGCTTGCCAGTGCCGTAATGAAGCTGGGTGTGCCGGCGCCTAGGATCGTCTCGCTGTCCGGCCCCGTCGACCTCGCCTTGTTCAACCAACCGCCACGGGCGCGGGCCGACAAAGACACCTGTCGCATCATCCACGTCGGCGACCTGGAGCCTGAAGCGGGCGTCGCGGAGCTGTTGCCCTGCGTCGTGGCCTGGGCGGACCGCAACCCGGACCGCCAGGTCGAGCTCTGGTGGTCCGGCGAGGGCTGCCTCCGCGGCGTCTTGGAGGCGCAGCCGCTTCCCACGAACGTCAGCCAGCGGTTCCAAGGCATGGCGTCGCGCGGGCAGCTCGCGTCGATGTTCCGGGACTGCGACCTGCTCGCCGTGCCAGCGCTGTCCGACTCCTGGACCGACATGGTTTCGGAGGCGATGGCGTCGCGGCTTCCGGTGCTCGGCAGCAGCCGCTCCCGCGCGGTGGTGGAGACGGTGGTCGACGGCGTCACCGGATGGGTGTTCGACCCGTTCGAGGCCGGGGCCATGGCTGGCGCGGTCGACGCCGCGTTGAACGCCTCGCCGCAGGAACGGGAACACATGCGGGCTCGCGCCGCCGCGCGGTTCCGGCGTCCAGCGCCGGAACTGGACGAGCGGCTCCGGCGCGCGATGCGGATTGATGTGTCCGAGCTGCCGTTCGACCTCAGCGCGCTTGGGCTAACTTCTTGAAACTAGGGGCCAGAGTGTTGAACCGTCCTGGAAGCGTGCCCGGCTTCCAGCCGGCGCTGCCGCTGACCACGCAGGCGTGGAGCCAGGCAAAGGCGGGGGCACGCGCCTTCTCCTCGGGTGCCGACCCTATGCGGCTCCTTACGGACGGGCTGTGGGTCGCGGATGCGCTAACCGTGCTCGTCGCGGCGGCGGTGGCGAACCTTGCAGTCCAGGAGCTTGTGCCGACCCCGTTTGAAATCTATTCGACGGTGCTGCTCGCCGCGGTCCTGACGGTGAACGCGATGCAGATCTCCGGTGCCTACGCCGGCGCTTTGAGCAAGGGGTTCGCCACGCAGGTCGCCAAGGCCGTCCGTGCGTGGTCGCTGGTCTTCGCCGTCCTCATGGTGTTCGGCTATCTCACCAAGACGGCAGAAAGCTACTCCCGGCTCTGGGTCGTCTCGTGGTACGTTGTGGCGCTCTGCGGCTTTGCGGCGACGCGGGCCTGGAGCATCTCGCAAACCCGGCGGTGGCGGCGGCAGGGGCGGCTGACCCGCACCGTCGCGGTCGTCGAGCTGGGAGGCGAGGGCGGCGGCCGTGAGATCGTGCGGCGCCTACAGGCGTCCCAGCCCGGAGAGTTCCATCTTGTCGGCCTGTTTGCGGAGGAGCAGTCGGCCGCCCAGCGGAACGGCATCCAAGACCTTATTGCGCTCGCCCAGTTGTTCCGGATCGACGAGGTGCTCGTGACCGTCTCCGGCCAGGGCGGGGCCGAGCTGTCCGGTGCCCTGCGTCGGCTCGGCACCATCCCAACCAACGTGCGGATCTGCCCTTGGGTCGCCGAGTTGGGGCTGCCGGTCCGCGACATCGGCTTCTTCATGCAGAGCGCGGTCCTGACCATCTACCGCCGGCCGTTCACAAGCTGGAACCGTGTCGTGAAACGGGCAGAGGACATCATCCTCGGCACGATCATGACGATCCTGCTGGCTCCGGTCCTGCTCCTCGTTGCCATGGTCGTCAAGCTCGACAGCCCAGGCCCGGCGCTGTTCCGGCAGCAGCGGCTGGGGTTCAACAACAATGTCATGGTCGTCTACAAATTCCGTACCATGAAGCACGAGCAGGCGCCAGAGGACGGCGTGCCGCAGGCGCAGCGCGGCGACAAGCGGGTGACGCGGGTCGGCCGCTTCCTGCGGCGGTCGAGCTTGGACGAGTTGCCGCAACTGCTCAACGTCCTCAAGGGCGACATGTCGCTCGTTGGCCCGCGTCCGCATGCGGTGGCCCACAACCATCAATACGCGGCGCTGATCGACGACTACCTGGGGCGCCACCGCGTGCAGCCGGGCATCACCGGCTGGGCCCAGGTGAACGGGTTCCGCGGCGAGACCGACACGCTGGAGAAGATGCAGCGCCGCGTGGAGCTTGATCTCGTCTACATCGACAAGTGGTCGGTCCTGATGGACCTGAGGATCATCGTGTTGACCGCCTTGTCGCTCGTCTTCGATAGAGACGTCTATTAGTACTAAGGCAGGTTGGGTCTAGCCACAGAACGAAGAGACGCCGCTGGCCCTGCAACGGCGTCTTCCAGGCAGGGCGGCTAGTTCGACTTGACGGTACGTAAGGGGCATATTACGTATACGTTAGCATGGTGACATATACGGTAGATGACTGAGCTGTTCACCATCGGCGAGCTGGCTACGGCGTTCGCCTTGTCGCCGCGCGCGATCCGCTTCTATGAGGACCAGGGGCTGCTGACGCCGGCGCGTGCCGGGGCGCAGCGCGTCTACACCAAGCGGGACCGCGCCCGGCTGCAACTCATTCTGCGCGGCAAGCGGCTCGGCTTTTCGCTGGCCGACATACGTGAGTTCCTGGACCTGTATGACGCCGACAGCACCAAGCGCCAGCAGATGGAGATGACGCTCGGCCGCACCCGCGCCCGCATCACTGAGCTTGAGCAGCAGCTTGAGGACATCACCATCACGCTGGCCGAGCTGCGCGACATGGAAGGCGACATCCTCGCCTATGTCGCCGCGAACCCGAAAACCAACTCCGCCCCGCCCGGCGACGCCGCTGCCAAGAGGACCGCACCATGACCCAAGCCGTGATCGTTGGCTTCGCCCGCTCGCCCTTCACCCCCGCCGGCAAGGGCGCGCTGTCGCGCGTGCGGCCGGACGACCTCATGGCCCAGGTGGTCCGCGCGCTGATCGAGCGCACCGGCGCCAAGCCGGAGGACATCGAGGACATCATCATCGGCTGCGCCTTCCCCGAGGGCGAGCAGGGTTTCAATATTGGCCGGGTGGTGGGTTTCCTGGCGGACCTGCCGATCACGGCGGCGGGCTCGCAGGTCAACCGCTGGTGCGGCAGCAGCATGAGCGCCGTCCACATGGCGGCGGGCGCCATCGCGGCGGGCGCTGGCGAGCTTTTTGTCTGCGGCGGCGTCGAGAGCATGAGCCGGGTGCCGATGCTGGGCTTCAACCCGGTGCTGAACCCACGCCTGCAAAAGGAAAAGCCCGACAGCTACATCGGCATGGGCATGACGGCGGAGAACCTGGCGCAGCGCTACCAGATCGACCGCGCGGCGCAGCAGGAGTTCGCCGTGACCAGCCAGCAGCGCGCGGCGGCGGCGCAGGCGGAGGGCCGGTTCGCCGACGAAATCGTGCCGATCCAAACGAAAAGCGGTGCCGTGGACCAGGACGGCTGCATCCGCGCCGATACGACGGATGCCGGGCTGTCGACGCTGAAGCCGGCGTTCCTGGCGACAGGGACCGTCACGGCCGGCACCAGCTCGCCGCTGACCGATGGTGCGTCGGCCGTGCTGGTGGCCAGCGCCGACTATGCGGAGAAGCATAGCCTGCCGGTGCTGGCGCGCATCGCGAGCATGTCGGTCGCCGGCTGCGCCCCGGACGTGATGGGCATTGGCCCGGTGCCGGCGGCGCGCAAGGCGCTGGCCCGCGCCGGGCTGGAGATGTCGGCGATGGATGTGGTCGAGCTGAACGAGGCTTTCGCGGCCCAAGCGTTGGCGGTCGAGCGCGACCTGATGCTGGACCACGCGCGGGTGAACCTCGACGGCGGCGCGATTGCGTTGGGCCATCCACTGGGGGCCAGCGGCGCCCGCATCACCGGGAAGGCGGCGGCGCTGCTGGCGCGCACCGGCGGCAAGTATGCGATGGCGACGATGTGCGTCGGCAGCGGCCAGGGCGTCGCGACCATCCTGGCGCGGGCCTGACCGCCATGACGCCCACCTTCACCAAGATAAATCGTTGCGCCGTCCTGGGCGCTGGGCTGATGGGCGGCGGCATCGCTGCGCACCTGGCCAATGCCGGCCTGCCGGTGCTTCTGCTGGACATGCCGGCCAAAGAGGGTCCGCGCAGCGCTGTCGCCATGGCCGCCATCGAGCGCATAAAAAAGGCCGACCCGCAGCCGCTGATGCTGCCGGAGTTCGCCAAGCTGATCACGCCGGGCAACTTCGACGACGACTTGGCCAAGCTCGCCGAGTGCGATTGGATCATTGAGGTGATCGTCGAGGACCTGGCCATCAAGCGGGCGCTGTACGACCGCATCGACCCGGTGCGCAAGTCCGGCAGCATTGTGTCCAGCAACACCAGCACCATTCCGCTGCGCGCCCTGTCCAGCAAGCAGTCGGCCGCGTTCAAGCAGGACTTCTGCACCACCCACTTCTTCAACCCGCCGCGCTACATGCGGCTGCTGGAGCTGGTGGCTGGCCCCGACACGCGGCCCGAGGTCGCGGCTGAACTGACGGCGCTGTGCGACGTGCGCCTCGGCAAGGGCGTCGTGCACTGCAAGGACACGCCGGGCTTCGTCGCCAACCGCATCGGCACCCACTGGATCACCGTCGCGATCAACGAGGCCATTGCCCGCGGCCTGCCGGTCGAGGACGCCGACGCGGTGCATCGGCCGATGGGCATGCCGAAGACGGGCGTGTTCGGCCTGGTCGACCTGGTTGGGCTGGACCTGATGCCGCTGGTCGCCAAGTCGTTGCTGACGACGCTGCCGCCCGACGACGACTACCGCCGGGTGTTCCGCGACCAGCCGTTGCTGAACCGCATGATCGCGGCGGGCCAGGTTGGCCGGAAGGCCAAGGGCGGCTTCTACCGCATGAGCAAAGCGGGCAAGGAGCGGACATTGGAGGCGGTCGACCTCAAGACCGGCGAGTACCGCCCGGCTGAGAAGTCCAAGCTGGAGGCGGTTGAGGCCGGCCGCCGGGACCTGGGCGCGCTGGTGCGCCACCCCAGCCCCGCCGGGCAGTACGCCCATGCCGTGCTGGTGCAGGTACTGGCCTACGCCGCGTCGCTCGTGCCCGCCATCGCCGACGACATCCCCTCGGTCGACGAGGCGATGCGGCTCGGCTACGCATGGTCGCAGGGGCCGTTCGAGTTGATGGATCGGTTGGGCACGGACTGGCTGGCTGGTGCGGTCGAGGCGGCCGGCCTGCCGGTGCCCGCGCTGCTGGCGCTGGCGCGCGGCCGGTCGTTCTACCGTGTGCGGGACGGCGCGCTGGAGTGCCTGACGCCGGCTGGGGAGTACGCTCCGGTGGCGCGGCCCGCAGGCGTGCTGTTGTTGCAGGACATCAGGCGCGCGGGCAAGCCCGTGATGCGCAACGGCTCCGCCAGCGTGTGGGACATCGGCGACGGCGTGCTGTGCTTCGAGTTCACCAGCAAGATGAACGCGATCGACCCGGAGATCATGTCGCTGCTCGGCAAGGCGCTCGGCGTCGCGGCCAAAGGGCACCGCGGTATGGTCATCTACAACGAGGGTGAGAACTTCTCGGTCGGCGCCAACCTGGGCATCGCCATGTTCGCCGCCAACGTCGCGGCCTGGCCGATGATCGAGCAGCAGGTCGCGGGCGGGCAGGCGGCCTACAAGGCGTTGAAGTACGCGCCGGTGCCGGTCGTCGGCGCCCCGTCCGGCATGGCGCTGGGCGGCGGCTGCGAAATATTGATGCATTGCAGCGCGGTCCAGGCGCATTCGGAAACCTACATGGGCCTGGTTGAGGTCGGCGTCGGCCTGCTGCCGGGCTGGGGCGGCTGCAAGGAGCTGCTGGCGCGCTGGCAGGCGGACCCGAAGCTGCCGCGCGGCCCGATGCCCGCCGTCGCCAAGGCGTTTGAAATCATCTCGACCGCGCAGGTCAGCAAGTCCGCCGCCCAGGCGCGCGGGCTGGGGTTCCTGCGGCCCACGGACCAGGTCACTATGAGCCGCGACCGGCTGCTGTTCGACGCAAAGCAGCGCGTGTTGGCCTTGGCGGAGGGCTACCAGCCGCCGAAGGCGTCCGAGTACCGCCTGCCCGGACCCGGTGGCCGCGTGGCGCTCGACCTGGCCGTGGACGGGTTCGCCGCCACCGGCAAGGCGACGCCGCACGACGTGGTGGTGTCGAAGGCGGTCGCCCGCGTGCTGACCGGCGGCGAGGCCGATCCGCTCGACACCTTGACCGAAGACGACATGACGACACTTGAGCGCGGTGCCTTCATGGCGCTGGTGCGCAACCCGGCCACGCTCGCCCGCACCGAGCATATGCTTGCCACCGGCAAGCCGCTCCGCAACTGAGGCTCGCAACGTTGCTCCACAATCAGTTTGCAACGTTGCTCCGCAACTAGGAACACCAGACCATGGCAACCTACACCGCCCCCCTCCGCGACATGCGCTTCGTGCTGCACGAGCTGCTGGACAGCAGCGCGCTGTCGGGCCTGCCGGGCTACGAGCAGGTGAACCAGGAGCTGATCGACGCCGTGATCGGCGAGGCGGCGAAGCTCAGCGAGGAGGTGCTGTTCCCGCTGAACCTGTCCGGCGACGCGGAGGGCTGCACGTACGAGAACGGCGTCGTCCGCACGCCCAAAGGGTTCAAGGAGGCGTACAACCAGATGACCGAGGGCGGCTGGACCTCGCTCACCTGCGACCCGGAATACGGTGGCCAGGGCATGCCGACGCTGGTCGGCACGGTGTTCGAGGAGATGGTCAGCAGCGCCAACCTGGCGTTCGGCATGTATCCGGGCCTGTCGCACGGCGCCTACCGTGCGCTGCACGCCCATGGGACGGAGGCGATGAAGGCCGAGTACCTGCCCAAGCTGGTCGACGGCACCTGGTCCGGTACTATGTGCCTGACGGAGCCGCAGTGCGGCACCGACCTCGGGCTGATCCGCACCAAGGCGGAGCCGGGCGGCGACGGCAGCTACCGCATCACCGGAACCAAGATTTTCATCAGTGCCGGCGAGCACGACCTGACCGAAAATATCGTGCACCTCGTATTGGCCAAGCTGCCCGGTGCGCCCGCCGGCACCAAGGGCATCAGCTTGTTCCTGGTGCCAAAGTTCCTGCCGACGCCGGAGGGCAAGGCGGGGCCGCGCAACGGCGTCATATGCGGCAGCATCGAGCACAAGATGGGCATCAAGGCGTCGTCCACCGCCGTCATGCACTTCGACGGCGCGCAGGGCTGGCTGGTCGGCCGCGAGAACAGCGGCATGAGGTGCATGTTCACGATGATGAACGCGGCCCGCCTGGGCGTGGGCATGCAGGGCCTGGGCATCGCCGAGGTCGCCTACCAATCCGCCGCCGCCTATGCCAAGGACCGCCGCCAGGGCAAGTCGGTCGCCCGCAGCGACGCCAAGGAGACCAAGAGCACCGACGCGACGCCGAACGGCCCGAATGCTGCTGATCCCATCATCGTGCATCCCGACGTGCGCCGCATGCTGCTCGAAAGCCGGTCGATGACCGAGGCCGGGCGCGCGTTGTCCTATTGGGTCGGCATGGAGCTGGACCGGGCGGAGCACCATCCGGACCCGGCCACGCGCCAGGAGGCGGACGACTTGGTGGCCCTCCTGACCCCAATCGTGAAGGCCGCGCTGTCGGACCTGGGATCGGAGGCGGCGAACAACGCGGTCCAGGTATTGGGCGGCCATGGCTACGTACACGAGTGGGGGGTGGAGCAGTTGGTGCGCGACGCCCGGATTGCGCAGATTTACGAGGGCACCAACGGCATCCAGGCGCTGGACCTGGTTGGCCGCAAGCTGGGCCAGGACGCCGGCCGGCTGCTGCGCCGCTTCTTCCATCCCGTCAGCGCTTGGCTTGAGGCGCATGCGGAGGACGCGGAGCTCGCCGCTTTCGCCGGGCCGACCGCCAAGGCGTTCGGCCGCCTGCAACAGGCGACGCTCACCATAGCCCAGCGCGGCATAGCCCGGCCCGAGGAGGCCGCTGCCGCCGCCACCGACTACCTGCGGCTGTTCGCGTTGGTCGCCATGGCGTTCATGTGGTGCCGTATGGCCGAGGTCGCGCGCAGCAAGTTGAAGGCCGGCGCCAATGGCGAGGCGGCGTTCTACGAGACCAAGCTGGACGTGGGCCGCTTCTTCATGGCCCGCGTGCTGCCGCGGCACTCGACGCACTTCCAGGGCATCATGGCCGGCGGCGAGACGCTGGCGCGCATGAAGGCGGAGGCGTTCTGAGCCGTAACGTAGCGTGAACTCGGCATCTTCTGCCCGGCCAGGGAGGAGCCGAGCCGTATCCATGCCATTCTCGGCACATCCAAATGCTACATCGCGAGGCACCCAGGCGACAGAGACCGCACGGCCGCTCTGGCCCAAATGCGGCGCCTGACCTCAGCGGCTTAAAGCGGAACGCACCTCCTTACCGACGCAAGCGTTTGGCGTTTGCGGTCGCCCGGCTGTGCCAAGGCTCCAAAAGAGCCGTGATGGACGCGCCCGCCGGCGAGGACAGCACCATGCCGATTTCCAGGACCGCCGCAGTCTTTTCGCTCACCATCCTCTGATATTCGGCCGGAGAGCAGGTGCTCTGCGCCATCATGACGGTGCGGTGAGCGATCGTTTCCCATGATGCCCAAGCCAGTTCGGCTAGCATGATGGGAGCGGGCACAGGGGAACGGCGCTGGCGGGACTTCATAGGCGGGGGATGCTCCAAAGGATCAAGGCGTTGTCGCAAAAGCGCCGTGGCTGCACCGACGCTGCCGGGATGGGCAGCCGACGGGGCGGCTGTCACGCAAGCATACGTATTATGAATGCGAGATGTTAACGCCGTGACTACGGCTAAGTTGGCGAAAGAAGCTGTTGCAGCCAGCCGTCGTCATCAATGCGCCGTGACCGTTGCCCTGCGACAACACGGCGCAACGGGGCTGCGCCCAACGGCCGCTCTAGCGAAAACCATATGAGAGCCACTAGAGCTCAACTGAACATAGCGTCATATTTTGATCTCATCTTAACAAATGCTGGCAACCAGCAGCTTGGAAGCGGCCATCGACAGTGGTGCAGGACACCAATAGTTTCCCCGCCGTCTCTGACACTTCGCTGGCGCACTACGCGCAAAAGGCAACCTCAGCCGCAGCCCGGCCCGCAGCCTATGCGATGCTGGCGCTCCAGACAGGCTGGCCTGCAGCCCTTGCCGATGGGATCGCGGCGGGTGCCCGTTCCATGCGAGTGCCCGTCCGGCGTCATGCCACGATGGGCGCAGCCTCCGGAAGGCCGTGCCAACCCCGTTGCCCGACCCAGTCAGTCTCCAGCCCATCGAAGCGGGACAGCCGCAGCGTGCCCAGGTCGGCGAAGCGGCAAACGCCGTCGGTTACAAGCTCCTGGACCGCATGGCCCGAGGCGGGCGACAGGCCGAAACCGATGCTCGACAGCGTGGCCACGACCACGTTCGCGGGATCGGCGAGCCTGTCGATCACCGGGCGCCCGTCCGGCGTGTTCTCGATCACGCCGGCCCAACTGCGGAGGATGCGCGCATGCCGCGCCCGCGGGAACATCCCAACGAGGCGTGCCGCGATGTTGCCCATCAACGGCGTGCTGCTGCGCGGCGGCACGCCCATGCCGTCGCCATCATCGGAGTCGGGCAGCCACTCATGCGGCCCGCCGCCATAGGCGAGGTTGCCCCGCAGCGTCTGGCGTCCATACAGCCCGTTGCCGTCGACGCCGCCCACCGGCATCAACGGTAGCGGCTCGGTCACGATCATCTCGGCCCGGGCGGACACCACGGGAACACGCACCCCGAGCATTGCCGCCAGCTTGCCGGTCTGCGGACCCGCCGCCAGCACCAGGTGGTCGCACCCCAGCCGGCCGCGGTCGGTCTCGACCCCGGTCACGCGGCCCCCGCTGACATCAAAACCCAGGACAGTGTTGTGCTGCAGCACGCGCCCGCCATGGTCCTGCATCGCCCAGGCGTAGCCCTGGACCGTGCGGTGCGGATTGGCATGGCCGCCGAAGTGGTGCCACTGGGCGGCATGGACATCGCCCGCCAGCGGTGCAAGCTCGCGCAACTGCGCCGTGTCCAGGCGCTCAGTGCGAAAGCCGTAGCGTTCGCCGTTGCGCACCATGCGGTGCGCGTCGGACCACTGCGCCTCGTCCATCGCGATGCGTATGCGCCCGGCGGAGAACTCGGTGGGGTAGCCGAGCAGCTCGTCCATCTGCGGCCACAGCCGCTGCTCCTCCGCGAACAATGGGCTGAAGCCGTGGGTGCAACCGCCGCCGTTGCGTCCCGACGCCTCCCAGGCGACGACGCCCTTGTCGACCACCAACACGTCCACCCCGGAACGCGCGAGCCACCAGCCGGCGCTGAGTCCGGTCGCCCCGCCGCCCACAATGACGACGCTGGCGCCCGTGATGCCGGCCGGGTCGGCGCCGATGTCCGTCATGGCTCCTGCACGGCGGCGGGAAAGCGGGCCGCGTCCAGCTCCCAGGGCGTCGCCACCTGGCCGGGGATGCCGAACCAGATGTCCCAGTGCCCGGCCATCTCCGGCGGCTCCGGCAGCGACCCGGCCAGGCCGAGCGCGAGCGGGCGCACCGGCGCGCGGAACGTGGCGAGCGGAATCTCATCCAACCCGACGCCGGCGCCAAGCGCCAGCAGCGCCGCCACCTGCTCGCGGCAGCGGCGGCCCTGGCACAGCCCCATGCCGGCGCGCGTCAGGCGCTTCACCTGGTCGGCGTTCGGCGGCCCGTTGCCGAGCAGGGCGGACAAGTCGGCGCTGTTCCGCAGCGGCTGCCGCCAGCCGAGGTAGCGCGGCGGCCGGACCTCCATGATCTCGCGGGCCGTCACCTCCTCGCACTGGCAGACATGCGCCTCCGTCCCAGGGAGCGGCGCCGCATCGACGACGGCGCTGCGGACCCAAGCGAGGCGGTAGCCGGACAGGTCCGCCGCGGGTCCGGGTGGCGGCGCTGCATCGGCGGTGGCGGCGGCCTGCGTCGCGTGCGCGGCGGCACGGCGGCCTTCAGCCTCGGCAATCGTGCGGTCGGTCGACTTCTCCGCCCAAACGCCCGCGCAGTCGCCAACGGCATAGATGCCCGGCAGCGACGTCATCTGCGCCGCGTCGATGACCGGCACGTGGCCGCCGCGCGCTGGCGAAAACACCGAGTGGCAGCCGATGGCGTCCAGCAACTCGATCACCGGGACCACGCCGATCCCGAGCACGATCGTGTCGCACCCTATGGTCGTGGCGCTCGCCGCGATGCGTGCGCCGCTGTCGTCCAACCGGGCCAGCGTTGCTCCGGTCACGCCATCCGCCCCTCCCTCGGCGGCGACGATGATATGCCGGGCCAGCAGCGGAACGCCGGCCGCGGCGAGCGCATCCAGCAGCGCCGCCGGGCCGATGGGTGCCGGCGCCTGCTCAACCACCGCGGCAACCTCCACCCCGGCACGGCGCAACGCGAGCGCCGCGAGCAACGCCTCGGCGCCGGTGCCCAGGACCACCGCCCGCCGCGCGTCGAGCGCCCCATAGCGCGAGGCGAGCCGCTCCGCCGCCGTGGCCCCCATGACGCCAGGACGCTGCCATCCCGGAAAGGCCAACCCCATGTCGCGCCGCCCGGTCGCGACGATGGCGGCCTTGAACCCGAGCATCCACGACGCCTCGCCATCCGACAGGCCCGCCACCTTGCCGGGCAGCCAGCCGACGCTGGGGCCGTTCGCGTACAGCCCCCACACGGCCGTCCCCAGCCGGATGTCCACGCCGGCCTCCATGGCGTCGGCCAGGGCCGGCTCGCTGTTCAGCATCGCCTCGGTCATGGCGGTGCGGTTGCGCACGGCGCCGCCCATGCGCTGGCCAAAGTGCAGCGGGATGTCGTCGCCCATGGTCTCCGGCGCAATTGGGTTCTCGTCGACCAGCACGACCGATGCACCGTGCCCCGCGGCGGCGATGGCGGCGGCAAGCCCAGCCGGGCCAGCGCCGACGACGAGCAGGTCAGTGCGCTCGGCCACTGCAAGCTTGGCGTTGACGGTTGAACGCGGATCGGTCACGCGCGGCGTCATAGGGTCGTGCTCCGGGGTCATGGTTCGCTAGGCCGGCATCGCAACATGGCTGCGGCCTGCTGCCATCACCGGCGGCGGACCGCCACGCCGGCCCAGCGCCTCACGCGGCAGGTGGCAGCGGATCGCGTGGCCAGCGTCGTCGGGCAGCTTGGGTTCAGTGGTTTCGCAGATTGCCCCGATTTTGCGCGGGCACCGGCTGTTGAACACGCAGCCCGGCGGCGGCGCCAGCGGGCTGGGCATCTCGCCGCTGAGCCGGATGCGGTCTGTGCGCTCCCTGTCGCGCCGGTCGGCAAGGCCGGGCACGGCCGAGAGCAGGGCCTCGGTATAGGGATGGTGCGGGCCGTTGAACACGTCCTCCGCCGGGCCGATCTCCATGATGCGGCCGAGATACAGCACGGCGATGCGGTCGGACAAATAGCGGACCACGCCAAGGTCGTGGCTGATGAAGACGTAGCTGACCCCGGCGGTGGCCTGCAAGTCGGCGAGCAGGTTCAGGATCGCCGCCTGCACCGACACGTCGAGCGCCGAGGTCGGCTCGTCGCAGATCACCACACGCGGGTCGCCAACGAAGGCGCAGGCGATGGCGACGCGCTGCTTCAGCCCGCCGGAGAGCTGGCGCGGGCGCATCGACAGGTGCCGCTCCGTCAGCCGCACGGCCGAGATAAGCTGCGTCAGCCGCTCCGCCCGCTGCCGCCCGAACAGGCCGCCGAGCCGGGACAGCGAGCGCTCGATCAGGTGGCGGACGGTGTGCGACCGGTTCAGCGCGGAATCCGGGTTCTGGAAAACGATCTGCAGGGCCTTGTGGTCGGCGCGGGAGCGGCGCTTGGCCTGGCCCGCCACCGGCTGCCCGTCGAGTTCGATCCGGCCGCCGGGATCGGGCGCGATCAGCCCCAGCAGCAACCGGGCCAGCGTCGTCTTGCCGCTGCCGGACTCACCCACCAGCCCGAGCGTTTCGCCGGTCCGCAGCGTCAGCGACACGTCGGTCACGGCCCGCAACGAGTGCGGGCCGACGCGGAACGTCTTCGACACCCCGGCCACTTGCAACGCGGGCCGGCCGGCGCCGGGCGCTGCTGGCGGGGCGGGACTTGCCTCCGGCGCAGTCCGGCCTGACGCGGTAGCGCGGTCGATGTGGTGGCACCGCGCGGTCTGGCCGCCGATCCGGACAGGCGGCGGCGCAACGCGGCAAACGGCGTCGGCGAAGTCGCAGCGCGGCGCGAACACGCAGCCCTCCTGGACGCTGCCCAGCGCCGGCAGGAAGCCAGGAATGGTGTCGAGCCGCCCGTCCGACTTGCGCCGCCCCGCCGCTGGCAGGCAGCGCAGCAGCCGCATGGTGTAGGGGTGCAGCGGCCGGGCCAAAATGTCGGCTCCGGCGCCCTCCTCGACCAGGCTGCCGGCGTACAGCACGCCGATGCGGTCGCACATGCGCTCGATGATCGCCAGGTTGTGGCTGATGAACAGGACGGAGGTGGCGAACTCTTGCCTCAGCGCCGCGATCAGGTCCAGCACCTCGGCCTCGACGGTGGCGTCAAGGCCGGTCGTGGGTTCGTCCAGCACCAGCAGCTTCGGGTTCTTGGCCAGCGCCATGGCGATGACGACGCGCTGCTGCATGCCGCCGGAAAGCTGGTGCGGGAACGCCGCCATGACGCGGCCTGTGCCGGGGATGCGCACCTTCGCCAACATCGCCTCGGCCCGCTGCAAGGCGTCGGCGCGGCGGACGCCGACTGCCTCGTACACCTCGGCGATCTGCCGCGCGACGGTCATGGACGGATTGAGCGCGCGGCCGGGGTCCTGGTAGACCATCGACACCTTGGTCAGCCGGAGCCGCCGCAGCCCGGCGGCGTCAAGGCCGGTGATGTCCTGGCCGTCCACCAGCACGCGGCCGTCGCGGATGAAGCCGTTGCGCGCCAGGGCACGCAGGGCGGCGAAGGCGGCGGTCGACTTGCCGCAGCCGCTCTCGCCCACGAGCCCGTAGGTCTCGCCCGGCGCGATGGCGAACGATACGCCGCGCAACACAAGCTGCTCGACGCCTTGGGTCCGATAGCCGACGCTAAGGTTGCGCAGCTCCAGCGCGGGCGCGTTCATTCGAGCGCCGCCTGAACGCCGTCGGCCACCAGGTTGACGCCGACCACGAGCGAGGCCGTGGCACCCGCGGCGAAGCTCACCGTCCACCAGTAGCCGCCGGTCATCATGCCGTAGTTTTCCGAAATTGCGAGGCCCCAGTCGGCCGAGGGCGGCTGGATGCCGAAGCCGAGGAAGCTGAGCGACGCCACGGTGAAGATCGCGTAGCCGAGCCGCACGGTTGTCTCGACCAGGATCGGCGGCAGCACGTTCGGCAGGATTTCGACGAACATGATGTGCAGCGCGCCCTCGCCGCGCAGCTCGGCGGCGGCAACATAGTCGAGCGAGCGCTCGGACAGCACCGCCGAGCGGACGGTGCGGGCGATCAGCGGGGTGAAGATGATGCCGATGACGCCGATCACCGTCGTGGACGACGGCCCGAGCGCCACCAGCGCCAGCAGCGCCACGACGATGAGCGGCAGCGCCAGCAGCACCTCGATCAGCCGGCTGACCAGGATGTCGAGCCAGCCGCCGACATAGCCGGTGAGCAGGCCAAGCGTCGTGCCGGCGGCGGTGGCCAGCAGGGTCGCCAGCGGCGCGACCGACAGGATGGGACGCGCGCCGACGATGATGCGCGAGAAGATGTCGCGGCCAATCTGGTCGGTGCCGAACCAGTGCGCGGCGGAGGGCGGCGCCAGGGTGTTCAGGAGGTCGTCGGCGTAGGGGTCGTAGGGGACGGCGAACGGGCCGAACAGCGCGCAGGACACCCAGAACAGCACAATGGCCGCGCCGGCCATGAACGGCGGGGACCGCAGCAGCCGGCCGGTCCGGCTAGGCGGCGCGGCGAGCGGTTCGGCGGCCAGGTCGGCGTGGGCCGCCGTGGGGTGCAGGGCAGCGTCCGTTGCCGGCATGGCCGCCGCCGTCATCGTCCGCCCCCTTCGCGCAGCCGGGGGTTGAGCACGGTGTAGAGCGTGTCGGCGGCCAGCGTGGTCATGACGAAAATCGCGCCGACCGTCAGGATGCCCGCCTCCAACATCGGGAAGTCCTTGCCGCGCGCCGCGGCGAGGATGAGGCTGCCGATGCCCTGGTAGCGGAACAGCGACTCCACGACGACCAGCCCGCCGATCATGTAGCCGACCTGGGCCGCGACGACGGTGACAGTCGGCAGCAGCGCGTTGCCCAGCACGTGGCGGAAGATGACGGTGCGCGCAGGCAGCCCCTTGAGCACCGCAGTGCGGGCGTAGTCGGAGTCGAGCGCCTCCAAGGTGCCCGCCCGCGCCATGCGCGCGATGTAGCCGAACAGCACGATCACCAGCGGCAGGGCGGGCAGGATGAGGTGGCGAAGCTGCTCCAGCGCCGGGGTGCCGGGCCGGGTCGCCGCCGAGATCGGCAGCCAGCGCAGCCAGATGCCGAGCACCAGGATCAACGCGATCGAGGAGACGAACTCGGGGACCACGGTCAACGACAGGCCGGCGACGCTGATCACGCGGTCCTGCCAGTGCCCGGCGCGCATCGCGGCATAGACGCCGGCCCC
>JAABUP010004632.1_pt1 | contig 22142 bp, 21 predicted proteins | sample 5559201 | NCBI WGS metagenome assembly JAABUP01 (sample SAMN10711887, study PRJNA513373) | rock metagenome | isolation source: Antarctica rocks | place: Antarctica | reverse complement strand
ATGACGCGTCAGTGTTTATTTACTATGTAATCTACACTAAAACTGGATACAACTAATTACTAGGTGCAGATGTTAGTGTTGCCAGATTAATCGAGGCCAGTCAGGGTAGGATCGATCCATACACAGTACTCATACCTTTACGTGTAACGCGTACCTATACGAATACTTGATAGTTAGAACCCGCCCTTACTGACCCATTACATCCCATCACGGCGGGTTATTTTCTTTGCCAGGTCGAGCTCACCTCCCGTTGCGCGCTGTCCGCTTGTGGAGCTTCGAGTGACTATTGATCAACTTGCGCTGTGCCGCTTCTTGAAACCCCACGTGTAAACTGGACATCAACCACTACAAGTGCCATAATGACTTGACGACATCGACGAAATCACCCAAAACACATTCTATCCTTTGTCAGTGAGTACTCTGCAGATCCCCGGCCTGGGTTACGGCTACCCTCAGGCATCATGCTCGAAGGCCTTGTGGCGACGTTGCTCAATCGTTTCCTGGGCATGTATGTGAAGAACTTCGATGCCAAACAGCTCAATGTCGGTATTTGGTCCGGCGAGGTCAAGCTACGGAATCTCGAGCTGCGCCGGGAAGCTCTTGACCAGCTCCACCTTCCTGTCAATGTTGTCGAAGGCCACCTTGGCCAGCTTACTCTGTCCATACCTGTGTCGAATCTGAGAGGAAAGCCAGTTAAGATCAACATCGAGGATATCTTCCTGCTCGCGGCGCCGAAGGAAGATGCACAATACAATGAAGAGGATGAGGAAAAGAGAGCGCATGCCGTCAAAATAGAGAGGCTGGATAGCGCTGAGCTGCTTAAGGAAAGGAATACGGAAGGATTGAGCCCAGAGGAGCAACAGAAAAATCAGAGCTTTATGGACAGTTTGATTACGGCGATCGTGGATAACTTGCAAGTCAGCATCAAAAACATACATATCCGATACGAAGACTCGATCGCCGCTCCCGGCCACCCATACGCTCTTGGCTTGACGCTGCAGGAGTTCAGTGCCGTCAGTACAGACAGTGACTGGAAACCGACCCTCATCCAAGGAGCATCAGGAACCACCCATAAACTGGCAAAGCTTGGCGCTTTGGCATTCTACTGGAATACGGATGCAACCTTATTTGGCACGGGAAGAGGTGCTGAGGTTGGCGCTGAGGCCCAAGGGGCAGATCACAAGGAGACGATCGAGAAGTTTAGAGAGGCGATCGAGAAGGGTGAGAACCAACAATACATGCTGAAACCTGTTAGTGGCAGAGCAGCCATAGAGATGGACAAGACTGGAAAGACAGACAAACCGAAGTTGAAGGCACGCTTGATTTTCAATGAACTTGGCTTCGTACTGGATGAGGACCAATACAGAGATGCTCTGATGATGGTAGATCTCTTTCACTATTTCATTCGCCATCAGGAATATAAGAAGTTTCAGCCGAAGAGCGCGCCAAAAGAGGATCCACGGGCGTGGTGGAAGTTCGCTGGCGATGCGGTACTCAGTAAGATCCATGATCGTAACCGGCGCTGGACGTGGGACTTCTTCAAAGAGCGACGAGATGACCGGAGAAAGTACATTGATCTATTCAAAAAGAAGAAGAAGGAACAGAAGATGACTGCCGAGGAGACCGAGACGCTCAACAAGTTGGAGCGAAAGCTCACCTACGAAGACCTACGCTTCTGGCGATCGCTAGGAAGGAATCAACTTCGCAAAGAAAATGTTGGTGTCAAGAAACCCCAGCAACAGAGCTGGACTTCCTGGGCGTGGAGTATGGGAAGGAAACAGGAAACAGAATCGAAAGAAGAAGAGAGCACGGTTATGACCGACGAACAACGCAAGGAACTTTATGATGCTATCGACTGGGACGAGAAAAAAGCGCTCGCAGAGAGTATAGCCTTGCCGCGGGAGTCGGTCAAGTTACAGATCGAATCCAATCTGCGGACTGGCAGCTTTACCCTGAAGCGCGATCCACATGGCACAGCAAATGAGATACTCAGCTTGATGTTTGACAATTTCCAAGCCAAGGCGTTGCAACGGCCGGACTCATTCTTGGCTGATCTGAGTCTTGGTGGCTTGAGAGTGTACGACGGGACAACCGAGGGCAGTCTCTTCCCGCAGATCGTCAAGGTCAAAGACGCACCGTCTGTACTGGAAAAGGGCCAGACCGGGTCACCTGACGGAGACGATGAGGTAATGAGCAAAAAGACGGAGGAGGAGTCCTTCGACGATGCTCTGTTCCATCTCTTGTTCGAGCAGAACCCCCTGGACGGGAGTGCGGACTCTGCAATTACGGTCAAGCTCAAGAGTATAGAGGTCATCTACAATCCGACGTTCATTGTTGAGGTTGCGAAATTCTTCAAGCCTCCCGAACGTCATATGGAGTCAATTGGTGCTCTCATGGAGACTGCCGGTGCTACTGTGGAGGGCATTAGACAGCAGACGAGAGCCGGCCTTGAATTCGCATTAGAAGAGCACAAGACTATAAATGCGCAGCTTGATATTCAAGCCCCACTCATTATATTACCTGAAAGCATCACTCAGGAGAGCACATTGTGCCTCATAATTGACGCTGGTCACGTTAGCCTCAACAGCGAGCTTGTTGACAAAGACACTATACGAGACATTCAGTCCAAGCATAAGAAGCAGTACACAGACGAAGACCACAGGCAGCTGGAGGAGCTAATGTATGACAAGTTTGTGTTGAAGCTTGATTCTACTCAAGCGCTCTTAGGTCCGGGCATCAAAGCGACAAAGGACCAGTTGGATGCTAAAGGCGATCCCAAGAACTTACGCATCATCGACCGCATCAACATGGGCTTTGTGCTTGAAACATCCATCATACCGAAGGCTTCAGATCTCACGAAAACCCGGATATCTGGACATCTACCTGTTCTGCATGCTTCTATCTCGGATAAGAAATACAAGAATTTGATGAAGCTCATCGATGTTGCGATACCCAAATTTGAAGATCACGAACCCCAAGACGGAAAGACTAGAGAGCCAATCAAAGAGATGAAAGATAGACCCGCAGCGCATAAAGACAAGGCAGAAGACGTCACCAGCAGGTCTCGGTCCAAATCTTTCCAACTGTCTGCTCCGCAAAAAGAGCTCGTCCTCGACGAGGACAGCGACGATGATGTGCATGGTACCTCCGAGAAATCTTCAGAGTCCAAATCAAAACAGGATGTTAATCTGCATCAACGTAATTTTGAGTTCAAGTTTACTGTCGATAAACTGCAGGGTTCTCTCTATAGATCTGATCCGGAGGAAAAAAGGCCAGAGCAGCTGCTGGTTGAACTGGTTGCAGAGCATTTCCAATTGGACTTTTATCTCAGGCCTTTTGATATGGTTGCCCAAGTTCTGCTAAAATCATTGAATGTGGAGGATCACATCGAGGAAGATCCCACACCAGAGTTCAAGCAAATCATTTCTAGTGAAGGTTTCGATGCAGAAGAGGGTAAGGACCTCTTCACCGTCAAATTCGTGCGGGTCGATCAGTCATCCCCAGAATTCATGGCTACGTACGAAGGTATATCTACGAACTTGGATGTGTCCGTGTCAACTTTGAACCTGGTGGTTACGCGAAGGACTTTGTTGACCCTTCTGGACTTCGTCCTCATGACATTCACAAACCCAGATGCATCACGTGCGCAGGAGAACCGAATCGAGTCTGCGGAAGGGACAGAGCAGAAGCATGACATGGAGATTTCAGAGGACCCACCGCCGGACACGGACAAGATCAGGATCAAGGTCGATCTCAAGAGCATTGCACTGATCCTCAATAATGATGGAATACGCTTGGCTACCCTGAGTCTCAATTCCGCTGATGTTGGCATCTTTCTTATGGGCAAGTCTATGCGAATTGATGCACGCTTAGGCAGCCTTTCTTTGCTCGACGATGTCAATCTAGGCGCCTCGACAGACTCATCGCTTCGCCAGCTGATAACAATACAGGGTGACGAGCTTGCAGACTTTAGATATGAAACATTCGCTGTGGACGATGATTCATACCCAGGATACGACTCTAAGGTCTACCTTCGCTCTGGCTCGATCAAAGTCAACTTTCTCGAAGAAGCGTTCCGAAAGATCATCGAATTTGCAGTGAAATTTGGGAAGATGCAAGCCATATTCAACGCTGCACGGCAAGCGGCAGCGAACCAAGCGAACCAGATCCAGGAAAATGCGAGCAAGATGCATTTCGATATTCTAGTGAAGACTCCAATCATTGTTTTCCCACGGGTTATGGTCGACGACAAGCCGCGAGATCTTCTGACGGCCTACCTTGGGGAGATATATGCCAGCAATGATTTCGTTCCGCTGGATGAATCAAAGTCTGCCGTTGTCGTGAACAAGCTATCTGCTGGCATCAGGAATATTCGCCTTACCTCCGACTTCCATTACACGAAGGACGTCTCTGAGGAGTTAGAGATGATCGATAAAGTTGACCTGGATTTCAAGATTACGTATCTTGAACACCAACCGGAAATCAAAAGGCCAGACCTCGAGATCGAAGGCTCAATCTCTCCCCTCAACTTGCGTATCGCACAGACGCAGCTCAAGTTCCTCCTGGAGATATCAGAGACAGCGCCTGCTGCATTTGCAACTGATACGGATCAAGTTGAAGAGGAAGCGTTTGAAGAGCTCCCGAAGTCCAAGGTTGAGCCTGCGAAGGCCCTCACGGAGGAGGGCACAGATGGCGAGGATCGCGAAAAGCCACCATCACATCAAGGACCGGAACTCGGCTCAGATCCAGAAAGCTGGACTAAGCTTGACATGGTCTTCAAGGCAGAAACAATTGGCCTTGAACTGCTACTAGCAAAGGATAATGAGCCTGTGGGCGATGTCGGGGCCGCAAGCTTGTCTAAATTCTCGTTGAACGACACCAACGTCAAGCTTCGTATGATCAATGACGGAGCGCTCGAATCTGAGCTGCTTATTCATTCCTTTACCATCAAGGACAGCCGTGCTAAGGAAACCAACAAATTCCGAAAGATTATGTCACTGATCAATAATGATGTTCAGCAACAGTTCATGGCGAGTGTCTCAATCTCCGGAGGGAAAAACAGGCACATGATTGCCATCCTCACCATTGACAGTCCTAGAGTGATATTTGCCTTGGACTATTTGTTTGCAGTCCAAGCATTTGTAAGTACAGCTTTTGCTACTGAAGAGCCACTGAAGATCGATGATGCCTCTCAAGGTGGAACTGCTCTCTTGGACGACTCTGATAGCGCAGCAAGCGCGCATACTCACGGCAAAGCTCCGCCAGCGGCGACGGCCAGCAATCTAGACAAGGACGCTTCCAATGCTGAAGGATCCATGAGCATGTCTTTTCGGGTCAACATCGTTGATGCCCAAGTCATCCTAATTGCCAATCCAACTATCGCCAATTCCGAAGCTATTGTCCTTGGAACAAAGCAGCTCCTTCTGTCGCAACAAAACGCCTCAACCTTGCAAATTACCAAGGTTGGAATGTTCCTGTGTAGAATGGACAAATTTGAAACAAGCAGGCTCCGGATTCTGGATGATTTTACCATGCAGATGTCTATGGACAATCACGCTCAAGGCAAGCGGTCATCACTGACTAGCATTGGTATTGACATCGAACCGCTTGTTCTGCGTTTGTCCCTTCGGGACATCCTTTTGGCTCTTCAAATAGTCAATAAAGCGTCGGAGTTGATTAGTAAAGATGACGGCAAGATTGAAGACTCCGAGCCACAGAAGATCAAAGAAGTCAAGGCTACCTCGGCAGCATCTACGAGGCGGAAATCCGTCGCTGAAAAGCCCACCTCTACGATTGGGAAAAGGACGAACAAGTCCGTCACTCCAAGCAAGCGCGGTGTATCAGATTCGAAAGTCAAGGGCCAAAGTTCGACGATCATGAGGCGAGAAGAGTTGACTGCTCAGCTGGAGGGCATTAGAGTCGTCCTCATCGGAGATCTGCACGAATTGCCATTGCTTGATTGGAGCGTCAAGAAGTTCAACGTCGATGTGAGGGACTGGTCCAGTGCAATGAGCGGCGATACCACTTTCGATACATACATCAATGTCTACAATTTCTCTAAATCAGCATGGGAGCCTTTGATCGAGCCTTGGCAGCTTGGCTTCCACATGGCGAAGGACCAGACCCCTGAGCGCCTTTCGGTGGAAATCTTCTCGCACAAGATGATGGAGCTTACGATCACCTCGGCAACTATTGCTTTGGCCTCAAAGTCCGCGCAATTCCTGTCGACAGACGAAGACGTGTTGTCGAAGCCTCGCGGTGCTGACACTCCCTATCGAATACGCAACTACACTGGTTTTGATTTGAACGTGTGGGCAGATACACGTGGTGAAGACCGAGGATCAGCCGCTAAGCTCAGCGATGGCGAAGAGTTTGCTTGGCGTTTCGAAGACCCAACCACGATGCGAGAGAACCTCTCCCCGGAGGGCGATACTGGCATTGTCGGCATCAAGCTGGAGGGTAGCGGCTTTGACAGCATCAACCGCATCCCAGTGAATCGCGAGGGCGAGACTCTATACAACCTCAAACCAAAAAAAGACAAGATCCTCCACCGATTGCTTGTGGAAGTCAGGCTTGGAGCAGATAACATCAAATACATCACATTTCGTTCACCTCTGCTAGTAGAAAACAAGACCCAGATTCCTGTGGAGTTCGGAGTGTTTAGTCCAGAAGAGGGTCACTTGCTAAAGATCGAGAAGATCCTACCTGGCGAGGGACGACCAGCGCCTGTAGGGGCTGCCTTCATGCACTCGCTGGTAGTTCGCCCAGATCAAGGATTTGGTTATACGTGGTCAAATGAGCGTCTCTTTTGGAAGGACCTTCTGAAGAGACCTACCCGGACCATTACATGTGAAAATGAAAGCGGAGATCAAGCGCCTCCTTTCTATTTCCAGATGAATGCATCTTACGACAAGAATGATCCTATGACAAGGTCAGCACCCCATCATACCGTTACTCGACTTCCACTGACAACTGCTTAGCGTATATCCATACATGCGAATTCGACTTTCAGCGCCAATTGAGCTTCAGAATCTCCTTCCGTACGACTTCAAGTACCGCATCTACGATAAGAACACAAAGAAAGACTGGACGAATTTCCTTAGGAAAGGCGGTCTTAGCCCTGTGCACGTGGTTGAACTGTCCCACCTGTTGCTGTTGAGCATTGATATGCAAGATACTGTGTTCAAGCAGAGCGAGTTCGCCATCATCAACTCCAACACAAATGAAGACTTTCGTAGAGAGTCAATCTTGGCCGTCAAGGACAGCCAAGGCATACAGCTTGACCTGAAGCTTCACTACTTGTGAGTTGCTTGTCTGCATATTCGTTCATGTGGTGCTGATCAAATCTAGCAACATCCCCGACAGCGGTGGCGCCTTCAAGGTCACTGTTTATAGCCCCTACCTCGTGCTCAACAAAACTGGGCTTGAGATCAAAATCCAGAGCAAGTCCATGTTCTCAGCTGCCAAGTCCGGCGCTGGACAGGGTGCACGGACGGACTTAGGAAGTGGAACGACCAAAGCACTGCCCTACATGTTCTCCTTTCCTTCCGATGATCGCAAGAACCGAGCCATGCTGAAGGCGGGCGACTCGACCTGGAGCAAGCCGCAGAGCTTCGATGCCATTGGCAGCACCTTTGACGCTGTCTTGCCGTCTTCAACTTCTAAGACAGAGATGCACGTCGGCATCTCAATTGCGGAAGGCGAGGGTAAATACAAGATGACTAAAATTGTTACGGTAGCACCGCGATTCATCCTTAAGAACAAGATCAACGAAGAGATAAATGTCCGCGAGCCGGGTTCCTCTCAAGTTTTGGCAGTGAAATCAGGCGATCTACTACCGCTTCGATTCCTTCGTCAAGTTCCCGAGAAGCAGCTTTGTCTGTGTTTCGCGGGTGTGAATAACCAGTGGTCCTCTCCATTCAATATTTCTAACGTAGGCACTGTACATGTCAAACTGGCAAAGGCCGGGCAGCGCCAGAAACTCATAAGAGTAGAGGTCATTTTGGAGAATGCGACGATCTTCTTGCACCTTAGCATCGAGACGAAGCATTGGCCGTTCTCCATGCGGAACGAGAGCGATACGGAATTTATGTTCTATCAGACTAACCCGAACGTGGAAGAAGACGAGGAAGACAGAGGTACAGGGTGGCGTCCGATTCGGTACCGTCTGCCAGCTAGAAGTATCATGCCTTACGCGTGGGATTATCCTGCAGCCAAACACAAGGAGCTCGTCATTGTCGCCAACGGCAAAGAACGACACGTGAAACTTGCTGAGATTGGTAACCTCATCCCTATGAAAATACCAGCATCACACGGCTCGGGCCAACAGAGGATCATTGATCTAAATATTGCGGCCGAGGGTCCGACGCAGACGTTAGTGCTCTCCAATTACAAACCGTCGAAGAGCTTGTACAAACAAAAGTCAGCTACCGCATCGCAGTCGAGTGTGGCTGCCGGTTTTGAGGTCAAGGAGATGGAAACCGATGTCACATTCAAGGCACAACTACGTTTAGCTGGAATTGGGATATCGCTGGTCAACAAAAATCTGAGAGAGCTGCTGTACATGACCTTCCGCGAAATCGAGCTCAAATATAACGAGTCGAAGCTTTATCAGACAATTGGTTCAACCGTCAAATGGATCCAAATCGACAATCAACTGTATGGTGGTATCTTCCCAATCATACTCTACCCCAGCGTGGTACCAAAGACTGGTAAAGAGATGGAGGCGCATCCGATATTCCATGCTATGGTGACTCGAGTCAAAGACGATTCATACGGGGTGCTATACATCAAGTATGCCACGCTCTTGCTGCAGCAGATGACGTTGGAGATTGACGAGGATTTCATCTTCGCTATGCTCGACTTCATGAAGGTACCGGGAGCGTCGTGGTCCGAAGAGCATGAGGGCAAGCTATGCGACGAGGATCTCGATATCCCGGAGCCACAGCAAGAAGAGCAAGGCCAAGATGTCTATTTCGAGCTCCTGCATCTACAACCTATGCAACTGGACCTCTCTTTCGTTCGTACGGAGCGAGTGAACGTTGAGGACACCATGCAGTCGCAGAATCCGTTCATGTTCTTCGTGAATGTGATGACAATGTCCATTGGAAACGTCAATGATGCTCCAATTAGGCTCAATGCTCTCATGCTGGAGAATGCTCGTGTATCAATACCTGCGCTCATGGCTAACATTCAGAATCACTATACTCAGGAATGCCTTCGCCAAGTCCACATCGTCCTTGGTTCTGCAGATTTCCTTGGCAACCCTGTTGGGCTTTTCAACAGCGTCAGTTCTGGGGTAGCCGACATTTTCTATGAGCCATATCAGGGTCTAGTGATGACTGACCGGCCACAAGAGCTCGGTATAGGCATTGCAAAGGGTGCTTCGAGCTTTGTCAAAAAGTCTGTGTTTGGCTTTTCGGACAGTATGGCGAAGTTCACTGGTAGTATGTCGAAAGGTCTTGCGGCCGCCACGCTGGACAAAGAATATCAAGATCAACGTAGGATGTCCAAATCGCGAAACAGGCCAAAGCATGCACTATACGGTGTGACCTCAGGTGGGAATGCTTTTGCATCGAGTATGGCCAGTGGCATCGGTGGGCTTGCACGTCATCCGCTGCAGGGCGCAGAGAAGGAGGGGCTGCCTGGATTCGTAAAGGGTGTCGGAAAGGGCTTCCTTGGACTAGCTACCAAGCCAGCCATTGGCGCTTTCGACCTCGCATCAAGTAATTACATCCCGTATCCCTGCTCCCGCCAATGCTAACGACAGCTCTTAGATGTCGCCGAAGGCGTCCGCAACACAACCACCGTCTTCGACGCCGAAGGCCTTGACCGCGTCCGCCTCACGCGCTTCATCGGCCAAGACGGCATCGTACGCCCCTACTCGCAACGCGAAGCGCTCGGCCAATTCTGGCTCAAGACCCTCGACGACGGCAAGTTTTTCCACGAAAACTACATTGCTCATCTCGAGCTGCCCGGCAGGGATATGCTCGTCATGCTAACGTATAACCGCATCATGCTGGTCAAGAGCAAGAAGCTGAAGATGGAGTGGGATATCAGACTTAACGATATTCAGACCATTTCGAAGGAGAGGACGGGGATGAGTGTTACGTTGAAGGGGGGAACGAATGGGCCGTTCATCCCGGTCGCGGACGAGAGTTCGAGGAATTGGCTTTATAAGCAAATTGCTATCGGTGAGTAGCGCGAGCTTTGATGGAGGATGTGCAGCAGTAACTGACTTGGGCCAGCTGTCAATGCTTTCAATGATAAGTACAACGCGAAGGGTTAGCATGGGAAGATGGATTGCTGGGTTTAGATTGTCACGCATTACGTGTTCTATCTCTGTTGGCGTCAAATTGACATGTTTGCTATGCTGGGTTGAGACTCTCATCTTATGACATGCGAGCTGGTTCGGCGTAGTGGCAAGCCCTTTGCTTTTGTGATGATAGAACAGACAGCCCTACGTCATCTGTTGTTTGGGATGTCGACCCTACAAAACCATCGACTTCAACTGAGGTACTTCACGTCCGTTTCGATGGCATGTGACACGGAGTCTCGTGACGAGCGAAGGATCTGCACCCACAACAAATGAGGTCTACGAAGTCCTGCACCAATATCTTGTCTATACGTTAAGAGCCGGTATATGACCGCCAGGAACTACCAACACCAGCCCCTCATCTCCTCGTCCAGGATAACTAGCTTAGCCTACTGCGTTTCTCTAACGACCTTATCCACCGCCTTAGCAAAATACTCCACATTATGCGTATTCAGCCCCGCCATCGAAATCCGTCCGTTCTTCGTCATATACACATGTGCGTCCTCCCTCAACTTGAGCACTTGCTGCTCACTCAACCCCGTGAAGCTAAACATGCCAATCTGCTCCGTGATATGCTTCCAGGTCCCGGGCGTGCCCATTCCTTCCAATTTCTCCCGCAGCGCGGCGCGCATGTCTTTTATACGCCCGCTCATCGTGCGCAAGTTAGCCTCCCACTCCGTGAAGAGTTTCTCGTCGTTCAGGACTAGCGCTGCAATCCGCGCGCCGTAGGCGGGTGGATTACTGATTTCACTCCGCTGAAGGATCGCTAATTGCGAGCTGATGCGCCCGATGGTGTCGACGGCGTCAGGGCCCGCCCCGGTGACGAAGTGGAAGCAACCCGCGCGCTCGCCGTAGAGGCCGAAGTTCTTTGCGAAGCTCTGCGCGATGCAGAGTTCGAAGCCCTGCTCGACGAAGTAGCGGATGGCCCATGCGTCGTTTTCGAGATCGCCGGAGGCGAAGCCTTGGTAGGCGCAGTCGAAGAAGGGGAAGTGGGATTTGCTGCGGACGGCTTCTGCGATCTTTTTCCATTGGTCGCGGGTCGGGTCGACGCCGGTGGGGTTGTGCGCGCAGGCGTGTAGGAGGATGATGCTGCCTTCCGGGGCGGACGAGATGGTGGAGAGCATGTTGGTGAAGTCGAGGCCTTTGGTTTGGGGGGAGAAGTAGGGGTAGATTTTTATGGGGAGGTGGACGTTGGTGAAGATTTGATTGTGGTTTGCCCAGGTTGGTGAGGAGAAGTAGATGGGTTGATTGGAAGGGCGAGGGTAGAATTTGGAGAGAAAGAGCCCGCCGAGGTGGACGGCGCCGGTGCCGGAGATGCTTTGTAGACTTACGACCTGGTCGACGTGTTAGCAATTGCAAGATGCTGTGAAGACAGTCGTTGATACTTACCCGCTTCTCTTTGATAGCGGGACTGTCTGGCCCTAGTATAAGCCGCTGTGCTGCGGACGTGAACTCTGGAAGACCCGCGATGGGAAGGTATTCGTGATTGAGATTAGGGTCTTGTCGAAGTCTCTCATCGGCCTGCGATACTGATCAGCACCTGCTCCGAGATCATCCATAGAGAGGAGCTCCTGATATAGTATGACTAACCTGCTTGACAACGGGCAGCACCCATGGCTTAGCATCGTTGTCTCTGTAAGCACCGATACCGAGGTCTACTTTCTTCTCGAATGTATCCTATAGCTGCTGGATCAGTCTGTATGCCATGAACGTCTACGACAAAGCGCTCCACCTTTTTGTAAGCTGCCATAAGCCCGAAGAGCGGGTCCTCAGGAGCTTGCGGCACCGCATCTGAGGTGAAGACTGTAGGATTTGAGCCCGCCATGTGTGCTTTGATACTGTTCAGTCGGCTTTTGGGGATGTTAGAATCTGTTGAAGGTGACATGTTGAGTCTGATGCAGGAGAAGCTTGCCTGGTCTTACTTTCAACGGCTACGTCCTTGCCGCGAATCGTGTACTAGAGTACAAAGTACTTCGTACCCTTTCAGGTGGTCCGGTGAGGAGTGCAATTTAACTACTGGCGCGCAACGGGCCGAGCTTAGACTGCCTTAAGTAAAGGCAGATCATGCAGGGAATACGGTGCTGATCCATTCATACATGTACTTTGTAGCTCAAGGCTCGGCTGACTCGTGTCGTTGTTCTTTTCTGAGGTCTATCTATTTGCTCTAATATACTTGTGGTTCTAGCTATTCCAAGCACAGCTTGTTATGTACCTCAACCTCTCCCGCGGATATCAACTCCGAGTCTTTCAGCTATCGCACGAGGCCTAATCAGTGCTGGGTCCTTCATTCGAGACTTTCAGAGTCGCCGGTGAGAACATGATGCGGTGCAATATGGCATGGAACCGCCTGTTCATGCCATGGCGAGGTGGAAATAATCCACCTTCCATCGCGTCAAGACAGCAGTGCTACGATAGGACGGGAGAGCACTCGCCAGAGCTGGTAACAGTTAGCCTATTTGATGCTACTTTTTTGGAGTTCAGTTACTCTCGAATCCTCTGAATGTACGGAGAATAAAAGCGGGTATATCGGTTTATATCAGCAAATCCCATGTTATCAAAAACAGGCTGAGCCCGCAAGAGACGTAAAATACATGTTTAGCTGTACTCTTTCGCTCCGTCGCCCTCTTAAGCTCCTTGTTTCCACCACCAATATTTTCAGTCGTGTAGAATGAATCCGCCACGAGTTGATCAATATGAGCTGATTGTGTTGCTAAGTTGTTTGCTAATGTCGTCTGCAGCTCCGAAATCTCCACCATGGATCGCTCCGCAGTCCTAGACAAGTCAGCTTGATAACCTCACACGCCACTGAGTACATAGACCACATACCGGACCTGGTCAAGCGTATCTTCATAATGCTTGAGCATGTCTTGATTTTCCTTCGCAAATAACTGTAACTGATCGGGACTCAAGTGCTGCTCGATCTCCTTTCTCTCTATTTCATCCATGTGTGCAGCCTTACCCCCAACGTAGCCCGGCAGGCTGCGAGTATCGCCAGCCCTATCTGTCTCTGAAGGATCTCCGTCAATTCCAGCCGGCACAACCAACATGCCCCTTGAAGCCCTCGTCTTGTACAATACGCTCTTACTCTTCTCGATTTCCCTGTAGAGCCTCGTCTCCATCATAGATCGCTGCACTTCACCACACTCCTCAAGCTTCCCTCTTAGGTACCAAACAACGCTCTCCCTATGCATCTTGACCGCATTGGCCCTCGCCGCCTCAATCTCTTCTTCAGGAGTCTTTGATTGCCCCACTCCCCCAGCTGCCCATCTCCCCAGTAGTCCGAATCCGTTCCTTGCGCGTTTCTGCTGCGCGAGGCTAGCTTCGGTATTCTGCCTTAGCTGTTCGGCCTCTGAGAGCTGGCGAATGGCGGCATTGATTTCTCGCAGTACTTGCTTCGACTCGGCATCAATCTGATCGCGCTCAGCATCGGTGAAGTACTTTCGATCTTTGTCAGAGTGGTGTGTTGAGGTAAGGGAGGGGGACTCGGTATGAGACAGTCGCGTTCTCCTAGGGGCAATAGAGGTTGATAGGTATGGTTGTCGAATGGAGCGGAGGTAGGCATGGAGCGACGCGATATGAGAATTCTGCCGGACCAATGTCAATACAAGCTCTTATGGATCTTCGGGCAAAGACAGGGTACTATGCGATATGCTTCCTTCAGGAACTCGTCTATGTTCTTGGTACTCGAGCGCTGTGATTTGATGAGCTGCGCACTATGCTTTTTCAGAGCTTCGTTGACGATTGGCGTGATGTCTGTCATCATATGCACATTGCACGCAGTCTGAGTGATTGTCACGCTGCGAGAGTTGAACGAGAGCCTGAGTGGTAAAGTACCAGTTCTGTCACTGGCATCAAGATACTTGGCTGGACTACGGTGGGCCAGAAGACTGCGCGACTGTGCTTTTGAGCACCCGTATGATCAAATGGAGCCACTCCGCTTCGATACTGGGGCCGTATTCAATGCGAGCTCCCGAGACCTGCAGCTGACTGAGGCTCACCCTGTGACTCGATTGTGACTGTTTTCATATTTGCTGCCGGAGCGGAAAGAATGCTTAAATCCGATATGGCCGGTCCTACAAGGTCTCGGCTATGACGGTTGAAGTAGCCTTTCAATCGAAGAAGAGTGGTACTTGTGGTGAAGATCCTTGATGCTCTCTAGTGTTGCAACCTTTTTCAATAACGATCTCCTTGTTCTCAGAGACGTCTACGCGGTTATAACCGTCCAAGACATGCATTCTGAAGAGATGGCGGAGGCGATGGCCGCCGGAGGCGTACTTGAGGAAGCCGCTATACCTTCGAACTCCCGGTCCCACCGTTCAGACATTGGTGAGAACCAAGTGCAAGGAGATGAAGTCAAAGCACATCGAGAATCATCACGATCGAGTGACGCAACTCCTGAGGTCGGAGAAGCGGAACTGGAAGAACGTGTTCAGGACCTGGAAGCCCTCAGCGCAGTGTCGACAAGAAGGCCCGCCCACTCAGTCTTCTCCATACGAAAGAAGCGGTATATAGTCTTTATGACAGCCTGGGCAGGCTTGTTTTCACCTTTATCGGCCAACATCTATTTCCCTGCTCTCAACACTCTTTCTCAGGAGCTCAAGGTCTCGAATGGACTGATAAACCTAACCTTGACCTCATATATGATATTCCAAGGGCTTTCTCCGACTATATTTGGCGACCTGGCAGATATGACGGGCCGGAGACCAGCATACTTCATCGGCTTTGTGATATACATTGGCGCTAACATCGGTCTGGCGCTTCAAAACAGCTACGCTGCACTATTTCTCTTGAGGTGCCTTCAGAGTACAGGGAGTAGTGGGACTATCGCATTGGGAAATGGAGTCATAGCAGATATCGCTTCGAGCTCTGAACGCGGTACATATTTGGGGTTTGCTATGGCAGGGCCTATGATCGGACCTGCGGTAGGTCCCGTTCTCGGAGGCATACTGTCAGAATTCCTCGGATGGCGAGCCATCTTCTGGTTCTTGGTTATCATGAGTGGCGTTTACCTTGTGCCCTTCCTCATCACATTTCCGGAGACAGGTCGCAACGTCGTCGGGAATGGATCGGTACCACCGCAAGGCTGGAACATGTCCTTGCTGAACTACTTCGAAACGCGCAAGATTGAGCGCAGCGATGCACTGAGTAGGACAGTGTCTCGTCAGGACAAGCGCTTTGCTCAAGCTGACCTCGCAAGCAAGAGGAAGCTACGATGGCCTAACCCTCTCCGAACAGTGCACATTATCTTGGAGAAGGATGTGGGCATGCTCCTTTTCTACAATTCCCTGGTCTACACAGCATTCTATGATGCTGCGGCAAGCCTGCCCAGTCTGTTCGCTGAGATTTATGGCTTCAATGACCTTCAGATCGGTCTCTCCTTTATGTAAGCTCACTCTTTCTCCAAATCCTTCGAAAGGTTCACTACGATGATGCTCTTTGGTGCGATATCATCCTGATTGTATGGTGACGAAGACGGTATATCGAATGCTGTACAAAGACATTCAAGAAACGACCCTGGCATCAGATCATTAGGATCTTCATTACATTGATAAACTCAGTCTTACTCTGCGCGATTTTTCAGCTGTGCTCCGCGTATTTTCTCTCATGTGGCTGACCTAGTACCTAGACCCTTCGGCGTAGGTTGCGCTCTCGCTTCAATCATCAGTGGCCGGCTCATGGACTGGAACTACCGCCGTGTCGCCAAGGACATAGGCATAACTATTGATCGAAAACGTGGAGATGACATGAAAGATTTTCCCATCGAGAAAGCTCGTATCCAAGTCATTTGGCCGCTGCTGTACCTTGGACAAGCTTCACTCCTTTGCTACGGCTGGGTATTGGAGAAAAATGCGCATCTCGCCGCGCCGTTGATATTGCAATTCATGATAGGCCTTTGCCTCACCGGTTCATTCAATGTCCTGAGTGTATTACTCATCGACTTATACCCGCTCAGTCCCGCAACAGCAACGGCCGCGAATAACCTGGTCAGGTGTCTTATGGGCGCAGCTGGCACTGCGGTGATCATCCAAATGATCAAGGGCATGGGAAGAGGATGGTGTTTTACTTTCATTACAGCTGTGATTTTCGTTACAAGTCCAATGCTTTGGGTGTTGACGAAGATGGGTCCGAAGTGGAGAGAAGCGAGAAGGGTGAGAGTCGAGAAGCACAAGGCGGAAAAGAAAGCAAGTCACGCGGACAAATCCGAGGCACCTACGACATCTGTATCTGCTGGAGCTCAAGAGAAATAGGGGGACACATCGAAAACGAACGCAGAGGTTCTCGAGCTCCTGAAATATCAGAAAATTAGAAGTAGACTGGCATCACAAAGAGATGATTTCGGCTATACTGTTGGTTGTCCGTCAGCCTAGCGCAGGAGATCCGGCTCTGGGATGGAGTTTAAGGATGCGTTATTTCTGAATAGGACATCTACTCATTTATACTTGGTTGGTTGAACGTCTCCTTCCGAATTTACGATTGCAGTACCCATCATGTTCTGTTAATCGTATTCGGACTGGTTCTGAAGCAAGCCTGAACGGATCCCTGGTAACTTGCAGAAGCCAAAGTCAAGTCGGCCGCCGGCCCTAAGCCTTGCGCGAGAAACACACGGGAAATTGTTCACGCTATGTGCAAAGAGATGTTAGTTGATGCAATGGCTGAGACTGGGCATAGTTCTCGAGGTGATCCATTCTATGTACCTTGCCTCAAGAAGCTTGGTTACGGTGCAGTCTTTGGCTTTGGCTTTGGACATACTCCTGGTGCCTTTGAATGGTTGTGGTATGTTTAGCTGGAATCACAGCGTCTGCTAGTTTTGGAAACAGACATGGATCTTGCTGCCGGGGGTGATGATCAAACACAAGCGGACTATTGTGAATTCGTTGCTAACAGACACGATGTTGTATCCCATCCAGCATCGGTCGACGCGCTTCTTAAATTCAACCCTCGCAACACCCGTGCCGTCTACGCGTTCTACGGCATTCCCCAAAACCAATAACATCCTTTAGACCCTTAGCCCTCAGGCTCCTTCCATACCTCACATTTCAAATTTCCACCATGGAGCTCATTCTCTACAAGACGACCGGCCACATCTGCTACCTCTGGCTCCAAACCAGTCCCCCGACCCAGTGGGCATCATTATACAGCAAGCGCTCCGCTGGTTTGATACTGTTGCTCGCATTGCTCTACTCATTCATTGCTTTGGTGGCGATTTGTACGCTTGAGCTTGAGAGAAGGTATGCGGCAGAGGATGAGGAGGATATTGAAGATTTGTGGGACGATGTGCGGGGAGATTGGTGGGATCATTTGTGGGATTATTGGAGTGGAGTTCTGCTGGTGTAGAGGTTAAGGCGCATATGTAATGCCGTTGGTCGCTGGATGGGTGCTGATGGTCTGAAGCTTAGTCCAGTGCAAGTGCTTTTTTCGAGTTGTTCGGGTGTTTGACTTGCGTTAGACGGTGGCAACGCAACGGCTTTTATCGTCGACGATTGGTCGTAGAAGTGGTTAAGGTACGAGAGCTGAATATTTGGAAGGGTCTGCATAAACTGAAGATCAACAAGGACAAAGGCGGAACCAGCTTGCATTCCGTCGCTGGTGGCAGGGCCAGCGGACTTGGCAACTGAGTTCTTCATGATTCTATCTTGGCTCAGGTACCCGTCGAGACCCGAGACGGTTGGTGTATTGTTCTGTTCTAGAGATGAACACGTGTCAGATATAAGGGCGTCTTCGGCACAGTGGAGGCAATTCGGCTGCAGCATAGGAGCAAAAGCAAGAGGTCTGATATGTATAAACTACTAGAACGCTATTATGGCACGCTCGAAAGGCTGTCTCGCCGTCTCCCATGCAAGCCAATCCGACGCCGTGGTGCTACCAAGAATGTCAGCGGAAGCCGCACAAGCTAAGTCGATCACATCGGAGACCTACGGCAGTAACCCCATCCCGTTGACTTTCCATATCCCCAAGCTCAGCGCCACCAGCTGCATAAGCACATACGTAGCCTTGACCATCCATAATCTCCCCCTGGTGCCTTCCGTTTCGAACCTTGTAAAAACTTGATTCGTATTCATAAGTCCTTGGAGAGGGTTCTTGAACAGCATGAAAACCATCATGATACTGAAGATCTGGAGTGAGTTGCCGGACATGTACATCATGATCGCGTTCATCGGGAGTTGTTTGGCAGGTGCGAGAGCGAGCTCCCACGATTTCTTGAGCTTCAGTGTGTCGGTTTCTTCGATCGTAGGGGCTTTGCGCGATTGTTGCTTCGATGACGCGTTGGACCGCTGGAAGGCGGATTAGTAAGGAATTTGGTATAAGATTCGTGACGACTGACTTTGGTCCCAGAGCTGGCGGCAGAGTAGCCTGGTGGATCAGGTATGTTGCTGGACTTTGGTTTTGGCACAGGCGGAGAGTTGAGATCTATCACCCATTGCGGTGGCGGCGGTGGTGGAGGCTGTTGCTGTGGCATTTCGCGGTGAGAGAGGGTCCGCAAGGTCTTGAGAGTTGTGAGTGGTGTAAACTTGCTGCGGCGAAGGTTACTATGCTTGGGAGATTACTGACGAAATGTCAGTGATGCAGAGTAAGGTCAGCTTGGCGAACCTCGGAAGGTTCTTGGTCAGCCTTACAACGCCCGGTGGAGCTAGACGGGAGCTACGAAAAAGTAATATCTAAACCTCCTAATGTCCATCAATATGTGTTTCGAAACTAATTACAGCCCTAGCCAAGAGACACGGGGATGATCTGAGAAAGGGGGCCTGGACCTTGAGAAATCACGCCACGCGGGGATCTCGTGATATCTATCCGCTTGACCACCGGCTATTGGTGCCGCATCAGCATCGCGAGGTATTGGTGGAGGGCTTCAAGGCAAGATGAGTTCAGGCGGGGGAGATGCGAAGCTGTTCGCAAGGGTACGTCAACCACCTATCTTGCCAAATACAAGGCGCATCTTCGTACCTCGACATGCTGCTGGACAGAGACTTCTTGGTGTTCACCTACAAGATCTTTGAGAAGCATTATCACTCCATCTCGTATTCGAGGTGTGCAGCATACAACTAAGATGTTCATACCTCATATCCCTGTCGTTTCTTCTTCTCCTCTGTCGCCTCCTGGCTCACTATATCCTCGGTCTCGACAGGGCAAGGTCGCCGAGCTTCGACTCGAGCTCAACAGCGGCGGCAAGAAAGACAAAAACAACTCGGCGAAGAAGATTGCGTTGAAGAAGATAGTGGCCAACATGACCATGAGCAACAATGATATGGTCGCTTTATTCCCGGACATTGTCAATTGCATGCAGATACCTAGTCTGGAGATTAAGAAGATGTAAGGCCAGGCGCAATTCAGTCACAGCGTCAAAACGTATGGGGCAATGTCGCAATGGAATAGTGCTGACACTATGCATAGGTGCTTCCTGTTTCTTGTCAATTACGCTCGGATGAAGCCTGAAGTGGCTATGAAGGCCCTTCCAATGTTGGTCATTGTATGTCCATCTTTTACAATCCCCTGACAATCTAGTAAAGGCGGCTAACATGACCCGAGGAAGGACATGGAGGATTCAAATCCTCTCGTGCGCGCTCTTGCCCTCCGGACATTGTCTTACATCCACGTCCGCGAATTCGTCGAAGCCACCGTACCTCCACTTAAGCAGTTGCTCAAAGATCCTGACCCTTACGTACGGAAGACAGCGGCCTTTACCGTCGCTAAGCTGTACGACCATGACCGGCATCTAGTAGAGGGCTCGGACCTTATCGATAGACTGAATGGCATGTTGAGGGACGATAATCCTACGGTAGTCGCGAGTGCATTGGCAGCCTTGATGGACATCTGGGAAAGGAGCGATACCATCAAGCTTACCATTGACTACGGAAGTGCTTCAAAAATTGTACAGATTCTTCCAGACTGCTCAGAGTATGTATCATTCTTACTCCACGTATCGAGCATAATCGTTGCTGCCGTGGAGTGAAGACTGACGAACACTATCAGATGGGGCCAAACATACATATTAGAAGCTCTTATGTCCTATGTCCCTCAAGACTCAGCGGATGCTTCGCTACTGGCAGACCGCATCGCACCTCGCCTTTCCCATTCAAATTCAGCCGTTGTCCTCACCTGCACGCGGGTTATCCTTTACCTGATGAATTACATAGCAGATCAAAAGCAAATATCGTCTTTATGCCGCAAGTTATCTCCACCTCTAGTCACTTTACTTGCCAAGGGTCCGGAGGTGCAGTATCTGGCTCTTCGAAATGCTCTACTTATCCTGCAAAGACGGCCGGAAGTCCTAAGAAACGACATCCGAGTCTTTTTCTGCAAATATAATGACCCAATTTATGTCAAGGTAACGAAGCTGGAGTTGATCTTTATGCTTGCTACGGAAAAGAACATCCATGAGGTGTTGACCGAGCTGAGAGAGTATGTCTTATGTTTAGAGAGTTTCGAGGATTTCTCATTAACAGTTCTATAGGTACGCTACAGAAATCGATGTACATTTTGTGCGAAAGTCCGTACGTGCGATTGGCAAGCTGGCGATCAAGATCGAGCCAGCAGCCCGGTTGTGTATCAATACCCTGCTCGAGTTAGTAGCGACGAAAGTTTCCTACATCGTTCAAGAAGCCACCGTTGTAATCCGGAACATATTCCGAAAATACCCCAATCAATACGAATCTATTATATCGATACTATGCGAGAACCTCGATTCCCTAGACGAGCCAGAAGCGAAGGCGGCTATGATCTGGGTCATTGGACAGTATGCCGACAGAATCGATAACGCCGATGTGCTTCTAGACGACTTCCTCTATACGTTCGCGGACGAGTCAGTAGAGGTCCAACTGGCTTTACTTACGGCAACAGTGAAGCTCTTCATACAAAGACCGACAAAGGGCCAAGAGTTGGTACCGAAAGTGCTCAAATGGGCCACGGAAGAGACGGATAATCCCGACCTACGAGATCGAGGGTACATGTATTGGCGATTACTGTCCTCAGACCCCGCCACTGCAAAGCAGGTAGTGATGGGAGAGAAGCCACCAATCACCGCCGAATCGGAGAAGCTCGACCCAGCAACGCTAGAAGAGATGTGTTTGAATGTCGGCACGCTGGCAACAGTGTATCTCAAACCTGTTCAGCAAGTTTTCCGGTCGGCCAGGCCTAGGAGGTTAATTGATAGCCCGGCTTTGCAGAAGCACACTTTGCCAACGCAGATGGCCATGGATGCACACAAGACGATGCCCAATCTCAGTACGGCGGGTCCGTCAGCTGTTTATGGCAATGGGAAGGCTTCAAGTAAAGGTGATTTGGCTTCTGCGGTGGATGCAGCAGATATGTATTTCGCGGGCATCGGTAGTCAGCAAATGGCGGCCATGAATATCGGGGAGGACGGATTCGCCAGTAGCCCTGTCGTCGGCGCTCCAGGCGAACGCCAGTATGTGGTGAATCAGAACCACCCAGAGCAGGTATATCAACCGCAGGTCGGAGGCGGGAATGGGGATCTCTTGCTCCTATAAATACAATACATCTAGTATACAATCCACAACGACATACAGCTTGCGTCGTGGTGTGAAGGTCTACATCAACGCGTCATACCGTCTCGTCTTGCCACAAGTCAGTAACTGTCATCATACACATACAGAAAGTCTCCATTACCTGAAGATCCTCTATCTCTTCTTCCACCCTTCCTCGCCCTACCCTTACCCTTGCCATTCCTCGCCTCCTTCACCACCACCACTCCCTTCCTCTTCCGCTCCCCCTTACCCCACCTCATCAACGTCCCAATCCTCGGCCTCCTACCCCCACAAAACACCACCATCAGCATCAGCATCAGCATCAGCATCAGCATCAGCATCAC
>JAABUP010004631.1_pt1 | contig 22153 bp, 23 predicted proteins | sample 5559201 | NCBI WGS metagenome assembly JAABUP01 (sample SAMN10711887, study PRJNA513373) | rock metagenome | isolation source: Antarctica rocks | place: Antarctica | reverse complement strand
GCCCCCCCCCCCCCCCCCCCAAGCTCTCCCTAAACCCCCTACTCAATGTCATCCTCTGCTTCATCTGGTCGTGAGGGTGTCAAATCTGTGCCTGACCAATCAATGCACCACCAGCGAATGCATAAACCCTAATGTGGGTTTTGCTGACCCATACCTGAGCTATATGACCTCCCTCAGGGTCATCCCCATCCTCTTCCTCCACCCCAGTGGTTGACTCTGCATCTGCCTGGGGTAGTTGGGCGCTGGCCCCCCGCCACTGGGATTCTGGCAGCAACTCCACAGCCACTACATCACCATCCAAAGCTCTGCACCACAGCATGGCTGCAATCCTTGTGTTTTGTTTAGCTGATTGCGGCCAAAAAAATCGTTTTCCTCCGCTGATTGGTCTCAAAATGCTTTCAAGAAGAAGTTGTCTGAATGGCATTGGGCTGCAACTTCTGATCTTGGTCCTCTTTGGTTTGATTTTTCTGCATGTACTGTGTCTGCACAATGTTCATGCATGTGTTTTGGTGTCTCTGCTTATACTGTGTCTACAAAATGTTTGTGCCGGTGTCTGTGGTTCTCTTTGCTCACATGCATACACACCTTGTAGCCGCGCAACCTCTTATTGCAGGGTGCAAGTATTTTGGCTTTTAGGGTTTACAGCACAACTCTTCCAGGTGTCTCTCAGATCAGCGCATGCCTCGACGTCACAGTAATGACAACATTCAAAATGCGGACATAGCCAAGAGGCATCAGGTGTGTGCAACGCAAGTCAGCCTTCTCCAGACAATAATTATTGTTGTATAATTATTGTTCAGAGCATCACAGGTGCTGTGGTTCTAGTTTCAAACAGTCCTAGGTTTACCATGACTGTTCTGACCTAACGCTGTGTCCATGCAGCATTGACTTCGTATACCTGTTCATGTCTATTCGCCCGCTGATGAGAATGTCTTGCCCCACAGACTCAGACCCCACCCACCCCTCAAAGGGGTTGAAACGGCTGACCCTCAGCGCACCCTGTGCAGCAGCATATGTCAAAAACGCCTCAATCAGAGAATGCAAGTCCTGTTTTACACCTTGCTAGATCTGTTGCACTGCCACCTCTTCTGACAGGATAGCAAACAACATGATCAGCAAGCAGGTTTCCAATTACATTTCCTGCTTGATTTTAGAGTTCTAGGTTCAGGATGGTAAGGCCTTTGATGCTTTGCAACAGAAGCTGACAGGCTGCATGCTCAACAAAGACATTGATCCATCCAGTAGCCTGGCCATCAGCTTGTGCAACATTGCCATGGATGACGAGCTGATGAAAGAAGCAGGCGAGACAGGAGCAAAAAGAACGAGCAGTAATGGGAAGTCTTTCACAGCAACAGCAGATCGCACCTGGTGGTAACTGCCAGACTTGATGCCATTTTGAATGTCGGACATGGGTCGGTGCTCATCATACACACGCTTCCTCTTTGCTCCTCTCTGATTCCCTGCAGCCATATGCCCCCCTTCCTTCAAGTGATAAATGTGTGCATTGAGTCCATGGCCAACTTTCCAGCTGAGGTCATGCTTTTTGTTCATTCACTTCACTACAAACAAGCGTGTGTTGTGTCCAAAGCTAACTTTTAGGACTGGCTGTGATGCAAATTTCCTTGCAAACGTCCTTCCCGCTTTAGCAGCTAGCTGAAGTGCTGGATGTTGAGACACATCATCAACTTGGAAACAATCTTAAGGAGCCACCTGGGTGCACTCTTGAGGAGCCAGAGCAGAACATGCAATTTTTGTCAGTGATGACGTTTCTTTGCTTTCTGTGTCTGTGTTATGTCTGTGCGTACATGACAGAGTATCAACATGTGAACCTGTTGAGGACAAGTCCTTATATGCACGCTTCCAGCTGTGTTACATATGAAGTGAGGTGATTGTCTCAGAAGCAAGATACAATAATAGCCTACTCATTTAATATGCAAAAATAAGTATAATGTTGATTATATATGCACACGCAAACTCACCAGAGTTGGCTACTGGAGCAGATGACTCTCCATCAACGGCCATGGGATCATCTGTCAGATCTTGCCCAGCAAATTGTGCTACCAGGTCCAGGAGCTCTGGAGTGTCTGTGCGAAGCTTGGCATATGCCTGCATGCAGAAATGTAACATGAAAACTTGCTCACTCACAGTGTTGTGGCGCACATTCACCACTCATTGGCAATGCTTTGGCGCAAGCCTGCCACTCATTGACAATGTTTTGGCACAAACCTGTCACTCATTGACAATGCTTTGGTGCAAGCCTGTCACTCATTGACAATGCTTTGGCGCAAGCCTGTCACGCATTGACATTCTTTTGGCACAAACCTGCCACTCATTGACAGTGCTTTGGCAGAAGTCTGTCACTCATTGACAATGCTTTGGCACAAGCCTGCCACTCATTGACAATGCTTTGGCGCAAGCCTTTCACTCACTGACAATCTTTTGGCACAAACCTGTCACTCATTGACAATGCTTTGGCGCAAGCCTGTCACTCATTGGCAATCTTTTGGCACAAACCTGTCACTCATTGACAATGCTTTGGCGCAAGCCTGTCACTCATTGACAATCTTTTGGCACAAACCTGTCAGTCATTGACAGTGCTTTGGCAGAAGTCTGTCACTCATTGACAATGCTTTGCACAAAATAAGTCATGCAAGGTACAGCATAATAGCAGCCCCCTGCTGCACAGCCCATTGCCTCTCATGCCACTCCTGAAGGGTGTGTTTGTTGTGTGTTTGAATTCCATCTGAAGCTTTGGGACATACCAGCAGTCAAGGCTGTGCTGGCAGCATGCCATCAGATGCATCATTTTGCCAAGACCAATGAGCCAGCATAAGCAAGCTGGCATGACCTTGTGCATGGTTCAAGCAATGGTTTGATGGGTGATCTCAGGCAGCAAACAGTGCAAGAGCTAACATGAGCAAGTAGGCACGACCTATGCATGATACGAAAAATGCTTTGATGATTGACTCAGACAGCAAACAGTGCAAGCACTCCAAAGAAGAAGCTTGACCTGGACACTCATTGCATCAAGTTGTTCCCCCAGGGCTTTCCTGCGATTATCTGCATCATTGGTCAGCAGGTAGATCTTCATCTGAGGCAGCCTCTGAGCATACCAAGCTGTACCGACGCGTATTGCCCTGTCATTACGGTCATTGGGACTCTCCCCTGGGTCTTGCTTGATGTAAGTCTCCCTGTATTACATAACCCACTGATTCACCACATGCCTGCTTTTGTGGCTGCAAGAAGATGGCCCATGCTGTAATGCGTTTGCCTGATTTGGCAGAACTGTTTTCAAAGTAGAATAGTCAAGCCTTTTTGAACTAATTGCATATGGTACTGGTGATCAGCTCACACAATGTACAATTCCATGCAACTAGGACATGCAACTAGAACATGATAATCAAAGTAATGAAAAGCTTTGGGGCACATGCACTGTGTCATGCTCCCAATGCAAGACTGCTGCTGTGTCATCCTCAAAGCTGTGTCGGCTGATGATGACTGCATAGTAACATGTTAGCCCACATCCGCATTGCTTACTTGTGGTTCTCGTTTGCGAAGACAAAGAAGCGCTTGGTGTCTGATGCACACAGGGTGCGCAATCGCTGATAAATGCTTTGATTGCGGTGCTTGACCTCTTCCATCACCACACTCATGATGATGACATCTGTCACAGCCTGGTGCTCTAGGAAGTCCATCTATACATGCGGCAGACTGTGTGATGAGTAAAGCACGATCAGGCTGAGGTCACCACATGCAGTGTCTCTGATTACATGGGTACACATCCAGTGCTGTGTTGATCTTCAGCTGTCTGTGGGTGCAAGTAAGTCAAGCATGACGAGCGTTGTATATGCAGTGTCCCTTACCTGCTGCAGAACAATGTTCGTGTCCACAATCAGGTAATGAGGCGCAGAGGCCGACAACTTGGCAGCATCTTGGTCGCACTCTGGGTCAAGAGGGGACCCGCTGTAGATGTCGTCTCTTAGGTAGTGCTCACGAACGACCTTGAGGACTTTGCCCTTCTTGGTCTTCTTGACGAATGACCTACTTTGCAGCATTTTTGATAGTGCCTGACAGTCAGGCAAGTTGTGCGAAACTGCAGCTGATCCGCACGGCTGTGTGCGCGTAGCACGTGACCGCCACACATGAGGCGCACGTGAGGCGCACATGAGGCGCACGTGTAGCCCATTTTAGGTGATTTTTTTCATGGTCATTTAGGACAGCAGCACCTTTTTCATGTTTTTGACATTGCATCTGTCCTAGAAAGGGCTAAGCATCAGCATGCATTTGAGTACTTTGCAGATGTTCAGCACAGCAGCTTGATGTTATATAGGACAAAGCAGCCTGAGTACAAATCTGCAGTATATCTGTCTGTTGTCAAGTATGTGTCCAATAGAAGGCTAATTAGTAGGCCTAGGTTTAGAACTGGATGGCATGGTCTGCGGGTAGACACAGGCCGCTGGGCAGACGGTGTTCTAGTGTGCAAGTCGTTGGATTGTGTGGAGGACGAGCAGCACTTTATTTTTTATTGCCCAGCGTACAGCCATATCAGGTCACAGCATTTGGACCTCTTGCAGCACTGTTGTACTACTGCAGACTTTATGTCTTTGTGTGAACCAAATGCATCTGGTGGTTTTCTTAGGGAATGCTTTGCATGTAGGAAGCAAATTTGACTGTATGAATTCACTGAACTGAACTTTTTGTTTTTGTCTGTTGGGTCCCAGTTGCCCCCCAGGACGTTAAATATATTGATTGATTGATTGATGATACTTGCTTGCTCTGTTTCTGCTACTTTCCCGCAGGGCATTCTTGCCCCATCTAAACTCCACTAGCCCAGAAGGAATTCAGCAACAACTGGATGCACTGGCCAGCTTCTGTGAACAATGCCAGCTCACATTCAACCTCACCAAAACAAATGTTGTGATCTTTGAAGCCCGCAAGTTTGACTGCCAGTAATTCGTCTTCAACGGCACAACTGTGGAGCGTCATGATCATGAGGAGTACAGATACCTTGGCTTTGTGTTTCATGCCACCAAAAACATGGCATATGGCGTTGAATACCTAGTGGCTGCTGGAAAAAGGGCAGTGCATGCCACGCGACGGCTTTGCATTTCCCTACATGTGTCTGATCGTGCCACCATATGCAAGCTGTTTGACACTTGGTGTTACCCATTTTGAGCTATTCTTGTGAAGTTTGGGCAGTCAATCCCAAAGTAAGGGCAAAAGCTGAACCAGTACATATGCAGTTCTGAAGCAATTGCTTGGTGTCAGAAAGAGCACTTCCAACCAAATAGTGCTTGCAGAATTTGGACGTTTCCCTTTACAGATTCATTTTTGGCTGCAGATTTTTGCTTTATCACAACCGACTTCGTGCTCTACCAAACAGCCGGCTTGACAAACTAGCATTAATTGATGGGCTTTGGGACAGCAGCCCTTCTCGCAGGGTTGAAACACTTTCAGGCAATTGGAGATCTGATGTGCGCTGGTTTACTGACCCACATGGGCAACAGGTCCTTTATGACGAGTTTGTGATAAGGGGGTGGATTGAGGACTTTCTTTTTGACACAGACCATGGCAGCTTGCAACTCTAGAGATCTACAGGACTGTTTACAAAGCCAATCGTTCAGTTTACCAATATACTGACTATTTGTCTACTAGTGTCTATTGTCAGATGTTGTCCCCATCGGAGACTGATCAGTAGGTTCAGGTGTGGTTGCCATGGCCTACATGTTGACACAGGCCGCTTTGGCAAAGGAAGTGCACATGCAGCAGGGAAAGGGTCTGTCTTGTGTGTATGTCTGGCTCGGTGGAAGACGAAGACCATATCTGTTTGACTGCCCCACATACAGTGACATACGCCAACAGTACAGCCACCTTTCTCATCAGGCTTCATCTTCAGTAGCAACATTGCTGGCTACTGACCAACCCAATGTGTTAGTGCAGTTATCTCAAATCCACTTTTAGCTTGGCTGCTGAACTTTATGGAACTAGATTAAAGTAGGGCGTGTGGCGTTGCAGTACTAGCGCCCCTCTTCGTGACAGCATTACTACTGCAATTTCTTCGGTGCTTTATTGTCGAACGCCTTGGACATTTAGTGCTTACCGGTAGTGTACGTTGATTTTCCAGTTGTTGTTTGTTGACTCCCTCCTGATGAGTCATAAAGACAGGAAATGTAAATTGAATTGATTGAGCTTGATTAAGAGGCAATTTACAGTGGCCCGTTAGTCGCCTCAGTTACCGTAACCTGGTAACCTTCGCTTTACAGTGCTCCGTTAGTGCTCCGTTAGGCGTCCGGTTAACGCGACATTTAACGGAGCTCAAAAGTTCAACGTTAAACAGCTGGCTTTGCCTGCGACAACAGCCGGGCGATACCAGCGTCGTCAAGCGCAACCGCAAGCATGTTTGCAAGCATTCTTTGATGATGAGCGAGTCGCAGCCTCTTGCAGCAGTGCGACGGCCGGAAGTTGGTCTAGACGAGATGCTTGACAGAGCTGTCCGAGCGAAACAGCTGGCTACCGACGATTAAGCTAGTGTGTAACTGCGTCAAGTCTTTGTTCGCGAAGGTGCATTTCCTCAGGAAACAGGCGCTCGTTTTCGCTCAGCGCTACCCGTTGTGCAAGAAGGTTGACGCAGGTTTGCTGTCCTTACCCTGGCCTTCCGAAGTACAGTTTGGTAGACAGACCAGCGCGCCGGTTGTCACAATACAGGTCATGGTTCTCAGCACGTGCATCGTCATAAAGCTGCAAGATATGTCTTTATCCAGCTAGTCACTACCGGTCAGAGGGTAAGAGTCGGTGGTACTCAACTCACTGCCTGGCCTCGCTCAACGACAGTCTCCTGCCAACTGCTCTGCGAGACGGCAAGAGAAGACCGTTCAGCAGTCTGCGTCAGTACAGGGACAGGCTGCAACAAGACTTCAAACAGGGGTCTGCTTTGAGGCAAGACACTACTGCTAATTTCAAGTATCAGTGCAGCCTATTGTCACTGGCAGGATTCAACAGAGTCAACTAAAGTTGCTCCTGCTTGTACCTGAATACGATCTTTAGGCAGAGCATTGTTGCTGTCAAAGCTATGTTGTAGACGATCTTTACGCTGTGTTGTTTGGTGGCAACAAGTGTGCAAGCAAATCGGCTGGCGCTGTGAGAACTGACATATCATTTACCTTGCAGAAGCTGTCATGGCTGAAAGACGGGTGCAGTATGGAGTTGTAGTTGCAATAGATGCTGATGTGTGAAACACTGCTGGATCACCTGTGTTTTGGGCCACCTGGCAGTCAAAGGATGATCTGAAAGAAAAAATGATGTCAATAGATGGTGTGCCCAAAGACTGCAAGCTGTACCTCTGGAAGGGCCAGCTCTGGCTCAGGTGGGAGGAGCTGGATGATTTGCCAGGGTTAGAGTACGACCCCTTGCGCATCAAGGTGGTCCGTCCTCAACATGCAGGTGAAATGGTTTTCTATTGAAACTGCAATCATGTCAACAAAGCTTTGATTGTGGTGCCTTGCAAGATGCAAGAGCTGCACATGCCTCATGCGTTGCCTCTTAAACAGTCTTCCTGTGTCCAGAGCATGACCCAATCTACATTATTCACAAAGTGTCTGACGTATTCCATGCAGCCTCTCAGCCTTGTTTGTGGCTTGAGGGTTTGCTGTTGATCTCACAGCATGTCTAGAGGGCCTTGTTACACAGCAGTAGAGCAGAATAAGCACAGTCTGTCAGTGCCGTCTGTGGCTTGTGGGCTTGCTTTCATTTTAGGACGCACTGAGCTTGCTTGCATCTTTGCGAAGCTTCTGAGTGTATTCAATGTGGCCTCTCAGCCTGGTGTGTGGCTTGAGGGGTTGATGTCAATCTCAGCATATCAATATATCTAGATGACAACAATAAAGCAGGATCAACATAGCCTCTAAGCCTGCCCACCTGTGGCTTGAGGCACATCAAGCTTGCCTGCACAGAACTTAGCAGAGTCGATGCAGCCTCTCAGCCTCTTCTGTGGCTTGAGGGCTTGCTCTGAAAGTTGTGCAGCCTTCACCACAAAGGCCCATGGCGTTTGAAGAGAGTCAATGCAACCTTTCAGCCCTGTCTGTAGCAACATACGAGCACATTCAATGCAGCCTCTGTCAGCCTCTTGAGAGTCACACAAGTATATACCGCTCATGGTCGTTTTTGCAGGCACCGACATCAAAGGTTTTGAGGTGACCATGAAAAGTGTAATGAAAAGTCCTATCAAAATAGGCAAGAACCCTCCACGTGTGCTCTTCCCAGATATTCCTGGGTTTGGGGAAATGCAGAAAAAGGTGGAGGAGACATTCCCTCAATGTGAAACAGAAGACTACTGGATGCTCAATGAAAGACACGCAGTGCTTCAAGATAGCAATTGGAGCTCCTTTGTTGGCACAAGCTCTCATGTCACCATCGAGGTCAGCTTTGCAATTCATGATGTTTTACGTCATGTTGCTTGTGTGTTTGTGCTATAAGCAACAAACACATGCTCATAGCTCTGTTGCAGCTGCCAAAGCCAACAGGGTATAGGGCAACACACGCAGGTGATTACTCTGAGCAAGCCCTTTTCAGCCCTGAGGGCTGCGAGATCTTGGGTGTCAAGCTGCAGCATGTCATACTCAATCCTGACAAGTTTGTCCCACAGCGAATTGTTTCAGATCAGATGCTTAGTCAAGACCTACTCAGCGCAACTGGACTTCCCAAGACTGGAGACATTTTGAAGCACGTGGGTGCTGATTTGTCCATTCGGTGCTGGCAATCGTATCCGTCAAATGCAGGGAAGGAGGGGAGCAAACGGGAATTGATCAGTCCTATCATTTTTGCTGCAGCTGTTTTAGCAGGTAAGACTGGTGTCCTCAAGGTGCCATTGCTGTCAAATGATGCCCTTGGTATGGCTTGGCATCCTTAGTGGAGGCTGTGAGATCCAACTTTTGCCAATCGGCTTGTTACAAGTGCTTGTTATTGTAGCAAGGCTGAGCTACAATAACTGAGAACTGAGCTACAATAACTGAGAACTGAACTGACTGTGTTATCTCAACACGACTACTTTCGGAATACGCCTCACAGCTTTACATCTTGATTGTCGTCGACGATGTGCAGGAGAAGTTGAAGTAGTAGCTGAACTTGAAGCTAAAGGGTCTCTGGCGCACGGAAGCATTGATGGGGTCATTATTTTCAGAGACTTCACCCTTGCTGTTGTAGAGGTAATGTACAGCTCCTTGCAAGTGTTGTCCAAACTCCGAGGTCTTTGCTCATCATAGTCCTCAAGACGAGCCTGCAAATCAGTTTTATCTTCTCACAATTCAGCTAAACCATCTTGGTGCAGGCTAATTTGCATGCCACCATGCGTGAACACCTTGGCCAATTATGTGCCGTGATGAAAAGCTCAAGGGAGCAGTATGCCACCAAGTTCTTGCGGAAATGCAAGCATGAAGAAATAGAGGAGTTAAAGGAGGTAGGAGTTGCAAGAAAATACAAATCATTTAGTCTTGGTTACAGCGCCACATGCCCCTTAGCGCATTGTCTTCATTGTAAAATGTCAAACCTTGGCTCACATGCATCCCTTGTGCATGCTATTTCAATGTTCGAGATGCAGCAGTGAAATTCATTTTGGAAGGACACACGCACTGTATGTTGACCCATACAAGAAGAGTTATCTTTGCTACAGGTGCCATCATTTGGCGTTCTCACGACTGGCGTAAAATGGCTTTTTTACAAGTTCGAACCTCAGAGCAAGACACTGTATGAGTCCGAGCCATTGTTCTTGCCTTTGGAGAGGCATATCACAGCCAGTGAGGCGCAAAAGTTGGCTTTACCAGTTGTTGAGCTTCTGCTGCACATCATTCAACAGCAGAAGAAAACGTTTGAGGATTACAAAAAGGCATGCCGTTGAAGGTGGGTTTGCAGCATTCTGGCTATGACGCCACCATCATGTATCACAAGCAGCAGTAGCGCTGTGAAGATCTTGATAAGCACCAGTTAAATCATAGCGGCTGCTATTGACTATAAAGCTTATATGCAAGCCTTAGGGCTGTAAGCTGAGTGATTGTTTGGTATCATCAGTATGCAGATCTGTGACGGATTTGTATACCGAAGAAAGTGACTGTGTTTTGTAGCAGGGTACAATGAGCTAAATGGCATCTAATGCGCAATGTGGGGTTTTACTTTACAGCATGTTCATATACTTAAAGGTGGTTTTGATTCTGCTGTAGTGTCCACATACAAAATGGCCTTGCTTCCCTCTGCATCTTCGGCTGCCTCTTCACATGTTACAGCCTGCATGATGTGTCTGCCATGAGGCTGCTGTAAGCCAGAAAGAGACAAGTCTCTTACCCAGTCAACATCTGTGTCTGTGAATATCAATCTGGCAATTACGCTGGGCAGGCTATGGGAAGCGAGTCTGAGCATACTTTGCAACAAAAAGCTTTTGCTCACAGACGGCACCATGTTTACTACAGGGTGAGCTGATGATGTGTCTTTTGCTATTTTCTGGCAAGTCAAGCATTTTTGTCATTGTCCTTGATATTGTATCATTTTGCTGTGTTATTTGCAGGCACATGTCTACGCCTTTGGGGGAAAATAAGATCTGTAGGCTACTGCAGTGTCTTTGCGCAAGAGCTGGGACAAGCAAGGGCATTGTGTCAGAGCTTCTTTTGTCACATCGGCTCAGCAAGCTGGGCTTGGTAATGATGCTATTAGCAGGCGCACTGGCCACAGGACCGAAAAGGCTATGAACCGCTACTGCTATCCTACTGTCCTGCAACAACAGATTATGAGCGCTCGCAGCGTATGCCAGAACATCCAGGGTGGCAGGGCTATAGGATCCTTACAATCAACATTTTAGGCAGCACTGCCTAACAACACATTGGCAGTAGTAGCTCAGCCAGCACTTTCACATACCCATTCCACTCAATCTGTTGTATTTCAAGCACCAGCTGGCCCTTTTGTGCTGCCAATTTGCCCAGCAAGTAACCAGGCTCTTACTAGCTTCAATCACAGCATGGACCCTTTTACCTGCTTGGCATCTATTACCAAATCTGTGTACGGACGTTACTGATGAAAGATCAAGTCTTGTAAACTTTCTGTCTGCTATTGGAAAATGCACTGAAATTATTTGCTAAACAAATGTCACCCCGCTTTCTAAATATCATCCCGCTCTTTAGATATCATCCCGCTCTTTAGATATCATCCCGCTTACGGAGATGTCATCCTGCTCACGGAGCAATTTCACATGTGGTCACCTGTGTGGTCACTCTGCTATTTCACTCTGCGGCACGCGGACACCTATCACGAAGCGGTATGCCAATTGCGTAACAGCGCTGGCGATGCAACAATCAATCAACCAATCAATATCATTGATTGGTTGCTGGCGCTGCAACTGCTCGCGACGTGCGCAAATGGCTCAGTCTACGTGCGTTGAATCATCTGATCATACGTGCGTTGAATCAATTGAATCATCTGTGTCCGCTTCGTAAAGCCAAGAGCCAATCCTGCTCTTCCTGCTTCAAGCACCCGAAGCACTTTGGGACAGATTTCTCATGAAGCACACAGACTTTAAAGGCACACGCTTCACAATTCAGTGTTCACAAGCCATAATCTGCTTGTCAAGAAGTGTTTCAGCACAGAGCAGGCACAGCATGCCAGAGCCAGTGTAGCCTTGACCTGTAGATCTAGCTAGCTCTTTGCTGCAACAACTTCATCATGTGTTCGCAACTGCAGTCCGCAGCCATTTCTGGTTGTCTGAAGCTGGTAATAGTGCAGTAGGCTTGTGTGTGCATTGATGTTGCTGGCGTTTTTTGCATCCATAAGCAGCTGCATAACAGCTGTGATTGGACGCGTCTGTCTCAATTTTGGTGCGTGTTGCTTTCTGTGACTAAGCATGCTGAAACCGTGATCACCACACTGATGCTATCAGTGTAAAGCTGTCAGGCACGCATGTCAATGGTATGCAGCTTTGTGCAATGCAGCACTTGACCACTATGTACGCATGCTTGCTGTTACACACAGGAGCAGTCTTCTTCCTAGGCGTGCCATGTCCAGGGGAATTCCTTGGCAGGCGGTGGCTTGCAGCTGACTGCTGGTGCTGCACGCACGACTGGACCCTGCAGCATGTGCCAGTGTCTTGCCTTGGATGGCCACACCGTATGTTTGCAAGCAGCAAAGACTACACAATTTGTGAACTCAGACACTGTATGTAGTCACTGTTTGTCCTGCCTTCTCGACAATGACCATGGCCGATATGCTGTAGCATGACCATCAGCAACTTTGCCTATCACACAAGAAACTATCAGCAATGCTGGGTATCGCTGTCTCTGTTTCTTGTGGCAAAATGACTCGCAACTTGTTCTGACCTGAGTGATGGGGTTGGGGCTGGGGGAGCGGGGGCGTCTGTGGGGCTGCAGGGGCTCTGCAGCCCACTGGGTGGGGGACTCACGCCCAGACTCATATGCCCTGTATTCTGTGATTGGCTGCACACACAGATACAGACCTTGAGCAATACACAATACCACCCAGCGTGTTTATTCACACTGACCAAGCTGCAGTTTACAATTGTTGTTGCTCCGGGCTGCCGCCTTAGGAGGCCCCCGTTATGATTGCTGAAAAGCATAAACTTTTCTTTTCTTTTCTTTACAATTGTTGTGCGCATGCAACTGGCAATCGTGCTGAGCTCTTTTGACCTATTGCCATACAGGAGCCTCTCAGTGTGACATGTTCCTGCCAATGCAACAAAGTCAGATCTGATGTCATTGCGGCACTCATCTTGGCAGGATTGTTTCACATTGACAGATTCCTTGCATGTCATGAACAAATGTGCTAGATTGCAATTTGACAACTGATGTGCATGTGCTGTGATCACACATGCAAATGCATGACCGTGTTTGGCTCAGCCACCACATTAGACCACGCTGGTCAATTGTGTAGCAATGCAAATTACTGTGAGGGTTTAGAGTTTACGCTTGAAGCCCTAATGCTACACCCTCAACAAGGCACAATGCTAGCATACCCTGACTCCAGGTTCCAGTGGAAACTGCTGTGAGCTTTTAGGTTTAGGCTTAAAGCCCTGAACTTCAAAACCTGAACATAGCACAGTGCTAGCATACCCTAACAGGGTTTTGAGCAAGGTTCCAGTGGAAGGGAACAATGCTCTTGCCTTGTACTCATTGATGTTCTAGGGTTGAGTCAAACCCTAAGCCTCAGACAAGGCACAATGCTAGCATACCCTGACAGGGTTTTGGGCAGGGTTCCAGTGGAATGGGACGTCCCTCTTGCCCTCCATCTCCCTGTACTCACTGATGGGGTGCACCCGCCTCTCTGGAGGAATCCACTTCTCGGATGCAGCTCCATAGTTGAACCAGTTCTCCTGCACCATCAGACATTGTGGACAATTGGTGCAGAAGTCGTAGACATGCAGCTCCAGCGTTAAACCAGTCTTCCTGCACCAGTCAGCGACTTGTAGTGCAAAAGTTGCAAATACGCTGATAGGGCAGCTGCAACAGTCGTAAACATGCTGATGGAACAGCTGCAGCAGATGGAAACACATACAATGACAGACGTGTTCAGCAAACAGGTGACAGCAACCTGTCATGTAAAAGCAGACCATTTTTGCAAAAGCTGACTGCCTGTAACACATTTTGGACGGTACATCCAATGCACACAGCAACCGTTTACTGCCTTAAGTTGTTGTACAAAGGCATGTGTTGGTCAGCTTTGGCTGCAGACATGATCGAATGTCATTCAGGGAGCTACTCAGGAGTGTACATATCTCACCCATGGCAGAGACGCTGAATGAATGAATGAATGAATGAATGAATGAATGAATGCATGAATGCATGAATGAATGAATGAATGAATGAATGATGAATGAATGAATGAATGAATGAATGAATGAATGAATGAATGAATGAATGAATGAATGAATGAATGAATGAACGAATGAATGCATGCATGCATGAATGAACGAACGAACAAATGCATGAATGAATGCATGCATGATGCAAAAGGCAGCTTGGTCTCATGCTATCCCAGGCTTACCTCTGTCTGCTGGTCATGCCGGGTGACATCCTTATCATACTGCTCCTCCTCATAGTTGCGCTGTGCTTTGGCCATCATCAGCTGCTGGTTCTCCTCTGCTGCCAATCGCTGATGGGCCCTCCTGGCAGCTGCCTGCAAGCCAAAGGCAACTTCAAGGCCTTTGATGCCTTTTGGTGCCAGCCACTGCAAGGGGCCCCATGGGCGCAAGTCTGCATGCGCTCAAGACTGTGACAAGTTTCAGATGTAGGCTTGCATTGGATGACATGTTGATGTGACCTGCTCAGCTGTGTAAGCTGAGTGCTTTGGCAATCATGTGCTGTGCTGCTTATAGCATGAGGAGGGCTAGTTTGCTGGGGCCCTTGGCTCTTGCCCCGCGTCGCAGATTTATGTGAATGACAACAGAATTTGATCATACATGACAAAACACATGCTTCACATCTTCTCCATCAGGGCTGCAAAAGCAATGGCTTTCCTGCCCCCCAAAGCTTGGCTTGATGCCGTTCAGACATAACATGCAATCAAGCAGTCAAAATGCTGCTCATGCAGCCAGTACAGCAATAAGAGCCTGGCCTTGTGTTCATTGTCATCAGCTTTCCAAAGCTTGTTCTATCGTACAGTCAGCTTGATGCCATTCTTAAGAAGCTGTGCATTGGCATCAGCCAGTGATTCTTGACAGGCGTGTGCATCAGCCGTATAACATTTCCTTGAAATGCGAGCAGCTTGTGCAGGTCCAGCCAAGGGCTTGGCTCTTCCCTCCTACTCCTCATGAAGCTATGCCACAGGGCATGTCACTTTTGCACTTGTCATAATCAATTTGGTACTTTTTGACAGGAATGCAAGCGTTTCTTGAGCTGTCACAAGCTGTGAGGGCACAGTCCTGGGCTCACTCAGCAACACAGCCATCTCTAACGCTGTGCAATCATGATATGACATCCTGTACTGGTCAGTGCATCGTGCTATCACTGTGCCCTGACATCTGTACGTCTTCTTCAGCTGCCAGCAGCTGCAAGGGCACAGTCCAGGGCTCCTGTTGCACTGCAGTTAAGACCCATAAAACCCTAAATCCCGACCCTGGCTCCGCCACTTGTGCCACTCTGTCTCTTTGTGCTCCCTAGTGTGTGACATCAACTGCTTGTGTACCAAGCACCAAGATGAGTCTTACCTCTTCTTCAGCAGTCAGCAGCTGTGAGGGCACAGTCCAGGGCTTGTTCTGGCCCACCAGCTCAGCATCATGCCACTCAGGCACGCTGTGCATCCAAGCTGAGTCCTGCTGGGCCTGCACCTGCTTCTGGTGCAGCTTGTGATACTGCTGCTCCTCTTGCACAGCTTGCGCCTCCTCCCTGCAGTGGTATTTGCAGTGATGTTTACAGTCTTGGTCAAGACGCTTGAAGTACACATTGACAACAGCAATCGAGGTTGGTATCAGCCTGTGTTATTCCTGTTGTAGAGCCTAAGCCTCCTGCCTGCAGCGGTGTTCACAGTCACAGTCAAAACAAACACGGCACTCATTGACCGCAGTCATTGTGGATGGTAACAGCTTGTGGTGCTGTTGCCCCTCTCGCATGCATGTCCTCCCTGCAATGGCGTGCAGAGTCAAGATGCCTGCATCAAACATTGACAGCAGTCAAGACAAACAGCTTGTGGCACTGCTGCTCTGCTTGCAGACACTGCGCTGCCTTTCTGCAATGGTGCTTGGAGTCATGGCGCCTTTAGCACACAGTCACAGCAACTGAGACTGATAACAGCTTGAGCCACTGCGCTCTGCTTGCAGAGCCTGCGCCTCCTTGTATCAAGCTTACAACTGAACAGCAGGTCCGCACAGATTGATTGCAAGCGAATGCAGCCTTTGACACTGAGGCTTTTTATACTGCTGCTCTTCCTGCACAGCCTGCGCCTCCTTCCTGTAAGTTTGCCATGCTCAGCCAAGTTGATCCGCTCTCAATGCTGCCTCACATTGTTTGCAGCATGCGCGTGTCACACAGAGTTGCAGTGGTTTTGGAAAAGTGGCAACATCGGGTGGCTTGCAGGATTGCTGGTCTTTTTGAACCACCTATGATCCTCTGTTGCCAGGCTGCAGTTGCAGTTACTGAAAAATGGTACTTCTTGAATAGCCATGGCTGTCTGAAGCAGCATGACATGGAGCAGCATGGCAATACCTGCGGCCATGCCTGATGCATGACGCAAGGCAGTCAACAAAAAGTGGCCCTGCTGTTTTATGCTGTAGTCACAGATGCAGCCTACGCACACTGCAGAGCTCACAGATGATGTGGCCTATATGCAGCCAAGCATACGGAACTTTGGCACAAATGATGGTGATTATGTTGATGATGGTCGAGGGTTGCGCTGCACTCACCAGCTATGGTACTGAGCAAGCACAGCAGTGGGCAAAATAAGGTGCTCTCTGATGCTCACAGTCTGTTGACAATCAGTCATCTGTCACTGTCATACATGCATACATGGTGGCAGCAAGTCAGCATATGTGCCAGAAGGCCTTTTGTGACTTGTGCAGCTGTTTGGTTGAGGCTTGTGCATTGCACACATGAGCAACAGCTGAGCAGTCAATACCTATTACGGGCCATATCTTCAGGCATGGTGTACAGGTTCCTGCGCATCTGCTCTGAGTACTCAGCATGCTTCTGCGCCTTCCCAGCCCAATACTCCTATGAGGTAAGACAGTATGTCTGGTGGTGTGCAATAGCAGCATCACATTTGTAGTACAGCTGTGTGCAAACTTCCCTCAGCAGCCACATGCTGCTCTGTGTGTATGTGTTTGTATGTGTGTCTGTGTATGTGTGTGTATGTGTAATTGACTCAGTGTGCAACAGTCTGAGTAAGCAACCATACGGACTTCTTTGTCATATGTTTGAACACGCACCAGATGAGCAAGCAGTATTTTGTTGCCGCATGCTTACAAGAATGACAGCATGAGACTAACACAACATACTCTTTTGAGATACGATAGCATAGCTTAGCGGCAACATGAAGTCTTTAAGATACGGGTTGCGCAGGGCTTTGTATGCACCTGCTCTTTCTGAAACTCCTGATCGGCATGCTCTACATTCTTCTGTGCAGCTGAAGGCCTCTTTGGCCTGTGTAGTATGCTGAGTCTGTGATTTGTGATCATGCTTCTGTAGCCAACAGTTGGCTGAGCTTCTCAGTGACTTCCTCAGTATGTTGCTAAGCCTGCAAAACGGACAGCTGCTGGTTGCTCCAGCAATTTCCGCAGACGCTTGAATAGTTGTATAACATCACAGAGTTAACATTGCCACTTGCACAGTCTGCAGTTGTCGCTTCCAGCCAAAGCACTGCAAGTTGCAAGGCTGCTCCAGTGCCGCACACGCCAGCACACAAGCAGAGCTCAGCAATGACTTGCAAGCCATGGAGACTATGCTTTTCACTTGCCTTGCTGTATGTGGACGGATGGGTATCGCGGACAGGCAAGTCAAGGTCGCAGATGCCGGTCCTGCGGTGAGATGTGAGGTGTTGGCACAGGGGGTATCCCGTGGTCGCAGGTGTGTCGCGATAACTGACTGTAGGCAAGGGCCAGCTTATGCCGCAAGTGCTCCTCGGCAGAAGTACGGACGTGCAAAGGCGACAGCCTTGGCAAAGGCGACAGCCTCGATGATTTGCATTGGGGATGCACGTCCCCATCCCAGTTGGTCAGTACGTTGAGCAGCACGCGGTCCGTGGTGAAGCTGATGTAGCAGCTGCATCAAAGCTGACGCTGCCCATGTATGTTGACGTTTCATAAAAGCTGACATGGCAGCTAAGCACCACGGGATGCCTCATATGCATCTTTTCGGAGAAGCAAGCGAAGACAAAGCTCTCCGTCGTCACTCAGTACATAAGCAACCATGTCCGCTCCAGGAGTGCTTGGTGCTAGCGTACTGGCAGGATGTGGCGTCTTGCTGGTGCAGCACGTCAGAAAGGACGCACAGGAACAGCAGAATATTCGCGAGATGACAGCTCACCTTATGGGTGTTAAACGAGCGTGCGCTGATACTGTCGCTGCATTGACAAGGGCGGCCCACAGACAAGAGCGATCACTGAGCGCGGGGCCAGAGCTACGAACAGCAGCCAGTTTTTATACTTCGTATGCACCAGACCATGCAGCCTCATCAAGCTAGCAACCTATGATCAAAGCATGCTAAGAAGGTACGGTGCTTAACTTTGCTGCGAGGCACTTCGCTTTCAGACAGTTACGCTGTCACATGTCTTTTCAGATGCTATTTTTCAAATGCAGTGTGTCTGCGTGTCTGTCACTCAGCAGACACAGAGGTACACTAGCGTATGGATCTTTGTAGTTGACACAGTGGGCATCTCTGTGCAGGCGGCAAGAACCTATGATCACATGGTGACACTAATGATTGATGCCAGAAAAAGCAATGTTCATCAGTCTGTCACTGCAAGGGAAGAATGCCTGCTCAAGGTCTATTCAGATATATACTGCGCCTCCGTGCTGTTCTCTTGCGGGGCAAGGATATTGCTGCAACAATTTTGTCTGAACAGTGTTGCAGCTGATGTTTTAGATTAACATCATGGTAGTGTGTACTGTAAGCATAAGACAGCATATCTACCTGCCATTCTAGCGTACCCTACACTCTAGCGCATTTGCATGGCCAATTAGGTCTACATGTGTGTTTGGCACCAGCTCCGGATCCATTAGCTAGATTTGACTGGATTTATTGACCACTGCTCACAAACCTTGGGGCTACGCTTCAGACTTTATATAACCTGGGGATTGACTGCATCATGAAAACTCAACTACATTCCTGCGCTTCTATCTGTGTTTGCATATCTAACAAAGGGCAACCTGGCTTCTGCAGCTCGTTCTGTCAGCATCTGTTTCATCTGCTGGGCTGTCTACAGAGGTTCCTCATAGGCATTACAGCCAGCTGCAGCCCTTCCACAGTCAGAGGTGTATGGTCATCCCAGTCCACACACGTTTCCAATCCTGGCAGCAGCTGCAAAAAAAACTTTAATCATTCCACAGAGATATGTTGTCCTTAGGTGGTCTTGCCTTTGATCCTCTCCAGCATGTCAGAGGTTCTGTTGTGCATGTGCTCTTCACACTGTCTTCATACTGTCCCATATTGCACAACCCCAAATCTTGCATCCTGCCATTCTGTACGAAATCATACTGCATCATCCTGAGTACCATACCCCATGTCATACAATCCTATTCTCTGACAGTGACCAGTCAAGCTTCTGCTGTTTCTAGCGCTTGTGTTGAGCAGAAGTCTCAGGTATGGTTTGGGAAAACAGTCAGTCCACTACAAGCTTAAGCTGTATAGGCTCGTGATTTTGAGCCCTTGAACTGCTTGATGTGTTACTGTGACAGGAAAGCCTTTAGAATACTCCTAAAGTGCAATGCAACCAGATCTCATGCAAGTTGTGATGTTTCACGACTGTTTATTGCTATTCTCAGTAGTATCCAGATGCCAAAGCGCATTTTGCACTTTTTGCATAAATTTTGGGAGCAAGAACTTAATTCAAGATGACATTGCAGAAAGATTTATAATACCTGTGAAGGGTTGTAAGCATGACTTGCTTTGCAAACTCGAGGTCTTCCTGCGGAAGCTTGATCCAGACTACGCTCAGTATGCAGCTGTATTGTGGCAGAACGAAGTCAAAACAGCACACCAGCTTGCAAACGCCAGCAAGGCACTTTTGCTCCTTTTGGAGCTGCATGGTAGCAACGTTCAAGCCCGAGTCGACAGTGCAGGTAAGCAACTGACCCACAAACGCCCTGAACTACTCAGCAAGCATGTCAGTATTGCCATCACACGTGTGCGCACAGCATCTAATGAGGTTTGAAGATATGTGCATCAGCCATTGGTAAGGGGCGGACACCGACTCTGTTTTCGTGACCGATCTATTTGGAGCCTTTGGGCCTGCCACAGCTTACCATGCTGACCTTTCTTAAATAAAGTTGCAATTGGACTACATTGCTGTTCTTTCCGTTTGTCCACTGCAAACCCACCTTGAAGGCATGTTTTGAATAGAGCACAACATCTACCTGAAAATGCAAGCACAGCTCAAACATGCAATTTCAATGAACCTGTTAGCATGTTTGTCGTACACCTGTGCTAGGGGGTGCATCAGCTGCAACTGTGATCTGACGCAGGCTGCCGTGACCTGTAACTTGCTGCTTATCAGCTTCAATTCTACGTTGCAAAAGCCTCCTTTATGCTCAACGTGGTGACAAGCATTCCTGCACGCATACTGGCCATGTGAAAATCTTGACTTGTAATGGCAGCATGCTGCTGTGCAGGCAATCAGAGACTGACAGGAGCTTTATCTTCATCAGGTTGTGTTGTGTGTGTTGTATTATGTGTCATACAACTTGTTCATCTTTGTACGCTCACTATGTCTGAGCGGTGCTGAACTTGGAGGGTATTCGACAGATTTTGTGCACTCTAGACAGGATCAGGCTGAATGGCAAAATTGCAGTTTTGGAGAGAGGTGACTTGGGGACAGGGAACAAGAGACCTCTTAGCCTATTCAGAAGGGGTGATGATGCACCAGACTTGCAGAAGGATAGCCAACCTGCAGGACGCCTGTTGTTGATCAACATCAACAACATGGTTTCAACAAAAACAGTAAAAGTTGAGGTAGACCTGCAGGGTGATAGGCTTACTTTGCTTGCACTTGCACCTTGTCAACAGCTGGCATATGATGCAAACACTGCTAAGCCATTTGTTGCAATGAATCTGCTAGGTCCTGGATGCAAATGGGGAGAGCACGGAGTCATTCCTCCCAGAGGATGATGGCAACGGGCTCTCAGAAGAGTTATTTGTGTATAGCACAGTCATCCGAGTCCTTCCATTCACAGGTCTGCATGCACTTGTGCGTGCTGCTTCACCAATCAGCCAGCATTCACGCCTAGCATCTTATTCTGATACATGGGTAGCTGCTTGGTAGCTGCTGACATCAGTTCTGCTGGCGCCTGTGCAGGCCTGCACCTCGCTGACACTATATGGCAGAAGGCATTGTCAAACTGCAGTGCCTTTGCAGTCCAAATGGAACATTTGAGAAGTTTACTTGTCCATGGTCATTTAGAGTGACATGAGCGCGGCAGACAAATGGTAGTGACAAGTTTGGGCTTGTCTCACAATGCCAGGCGTAGCATCATTGTCCCTGACCGTTGCCATAGTGGCATTGGCCCTGCATTTGCACACAACACCACATGCATCAGCTCAGAGTCAGCCCACTCAGTCCGCGTTTGATCGTCATGTCATCTAGGGGCAGACTTGTTCAAGAGGGTGATGTGTCTGTCTTTTGCATAGTTTCCACGGTACGGCAATTTTGAAGTTGGGTGCGGCGGTGCGCGAACCCGGTGCGCGCACCCACCGGGTTCGCTATGGGGTGCTTCAGCAAGTCACAAGCTACATGGCAAAAAGTCATCTGACACTTCGAAGTGGGCATGCAGCATCATGTCATGCTGCATGTGCAATTTGTCCTATATTAGATAGGTCAGAGCAACTCCACACATGGTGCAACCACAATGCTTGATGCAGCATTGCTGCGCTGAAATCAACAACACCTCACCAAAATGTCGCAATCAAGAATCATCATCACTCAAGATGTATTGCTTGCAGTTGCTAAAACTGAGCTTGACATGAGCTTAGACATCTTCTTCGATCTGACAGTAACCCACAGGAAAAACTGAATCCACCTGACTCTTAGGCTTTCCTATCATTCAAGCCGGGCATAGCCTCTCTTTGCTTTCTTGCAGCTTCTTGGGAGTGGCCTTGCAGCCTCAAATGCAAGCACAATAGCCGCACTGAACAACAACATTCAGAAAAGAAAAGAAAAGACTACACCTTTCGGCGTCAATTCAATGAGAAGCCAAGTATTATACCGGGCTGCCCAGGGATTGAAAGATGTTGAGGTTGTTCTAGCCCGCCCCGTTGTTCCTCCTGTTTCCTCTAGCTTGCAATGCATATCTGCCGTTGTTCTCTAGGTATCTCCTCTCCTTGATGATGTTGTGTAGGTACAAGATTGCGTGCGTATGCAGTTTTTTTAGTACTCCTTTAGCCACTGTTCTTTGCAGTCCAAGATCTTGCAGCATTGAAAGGTTGCAGTTGTAGATTGTACCAGCATAGCCTAATGGCATCGGTCT
>JAABUP010004630.1_pt1 | contig 22156 bp, 19 predicted proteins | sample 5559201 | NCBI WGS metagenome assembly JAABUP01 (sample SAMN10711887, study PRJNA513373) | rock metagenome | isolation source: Antarctica rocks | place: Antarctica | reverse complement strand
CCTCCGGGTGCTGGTCGCTCCACCGGCTTACCCAAAACCCGTCGAAGACGAGATCCTTGAAGATGAGCATGCTGGCGCCGACCCGCAGAGGGTTTTTGCTCATGGCGCCGTAGGTCACCATGTGCGCGCTGGGGGAGAGCACTTTGGCCATGGCCATGGCGGCGTCGCCGCCGACGCAGTTGAGGGCGAGGGGGATTTTTTCGCGGCCGTTGTTTGTCCATTCTTTGACTTTGTCCGAGAAGCTGCGGTCCGTGATTTCCTCATCGTTGACCACGATATCTACGCCCAGCTCTTCTAGTTCTCGGCGCATCTTCTCGCCTTCCTTGCCTTCTCTTTTTCGGACTATGTTGATGCTCTTCAGGCCCCACATCCGTCCTAGTTGTATTGCCGCTCTCCCGACCCCGGAGTTGGCGCCATTTTGAATAAACCAATCCCCTTCTTTAAGAGATACGAAATCCTTGAGCATCCGATATGCCGTTACGGGATTCACAGACACAGTAGCAACTTGCTTCCGATCCAGCCCCTCCTTCTCAACCCTCACCACCTTCTCTTCCCCTACCTGTAAATGTGTGCGCCATGTCCCTAGCCCTGTCGCTTTCGGGATCACCCAGTCGCCCTTGGATACGGTTTTGCAGGAAGAGCCGGCGCTGAGGACCTCGAAGCAGGCTTCGTTTCCAGGGACGGCGGACGGTTGGGGGGTGCCGAGGGCGCTGGTGAAGGGGGGTTTTGTCGGGTATGTGCCTTGGATTTGGTTTATATCTGCTGGGTTGAGGGGAGCGGAGAGGTTACGGAGGGTCAGGAGGGTGGAGTGAGGGGGGCCTATTGAATGGGTGTGGAGGCTGGGGTTGGCTAATTAGCTTGGTAATTTCTTGGGTTTTGTAATAGTAGGCAGGCGTGGGCGCGGAATTTGGTGCCTGGTTTGGTTGTCGCGTGCCGAGATCGGAAGAGATAAGCTTACGAGAGAACGTCAGCGGGAGATCCATGTTGGGAGTAGACAAGCGATTTGGCTTGGGTGTAGCCGTAGGTGGAGATGGAGCGGCGTTGGCGGAGGGCGGTGCGCTTGGTGGTATTTGTGCAACACCTGCAAAGGCTGGAGGCGGTCCGAGATGAGTAGCTAGGTAGTAATGGAGGCATGGCGTACGAAGGAAAATTAAACTTGTTCAAAGCAGGCGGAGAAACTCAGAGCTGCGGTATTGATATCTCTGACGTAGCGGCTGCAGGGGGCGGGGTGAGCCGCGGGGAGAAACGAGGGTGGAAAAGGCTTCGAATATGCTACATATTTGCTGCCTAATCAAGCACCAAACATGCTCCCTACATGACTTCCTAAAGCATCGTATTTGCTCCATATATACTCCCCCCTACCCTTTTAATAAAATATATTTGCCCATAGGCTCCCTCATTCAGAACCCAACCCACCACTACACCCACCGGGTTGGGTTGAAGGCCTCGTCACCTAACCCCGAACACCACCCGTTGCTCGGTGTAAATATTTACGTATAAGATATGATTTTGAATGAGTCAAACGCAATAGAAATCGTATAGAAATGCAATCTTATGCGGAGTTTATGCGGCAGGTATTTCCTACGTCGGTCTACGAGTATTTCACCTTCGAGGGAGCCATACCGTGGCAGCAATCTCAAACCCTAACCCACCAAACTTACACGCTTTACAAAATCGTTGGGGCCTGACTATTCGTCGCCAAGATTTGTTCTTGGCTCCATTTGAAAAACATAGATGACATCCAGGCTGCCTGAACGGTGGCGAAATAACTGCCAATGCCAAACGCGCCTTGCACATCCCTTGTCAGACAAGCCCATATCACACTTAAGCAGCCTGAGAAGACCAATCCCACAAACACCATCGTGGACATAACGTGCATATTGGGGGTCTCCAATATGTGTATCCCCCAACCCACCGGAATCTGGTCGGTGGCACTGAAAATACTTTCGGTTAGCTTCTTGGGTAGGCGATGCATCCATTTCCCGCTACTACTATGGTATCTTGGGGGTGTGTAGAAGAAATGGAAGAATAGGTGGGAAGGCATGGGCTCCTCGGGATCGAGAGGGCAGGGGGTGTACTGGTAGCGCTTTGAGGCTACTTCTGAGGGCGGTGGGAGACCAGGTTCGTAAAGGGCTATTCTCGAGCCGGCATCTACCATGAACTGAGTTGTATTAGTCCCAGTTTCCCGGACGTGCTAAAATGCTAGATTCGTGTGTGGTAGTTCAGGAAAGGAGTAAGTGATACCGGGGTTCGTCACCTTTCGAAAGATTATTGAGGTCGGTTTCAAGAACGACCACTGAAATCGACGTTTTCCGAGTACTCCGCGCATGAATCTTGGTGTTTGCACTTGGAAGAATCCCCTCTTGGCCCGTTCTCTGTAATATACGTCTGATATCAGGGAGAAGAGCTCGCCATCGCTTGCGATACATGTAATGTTTGCTTCTCCAACTGTCCTACTGTACTGACCGGTGTTGACGCAGAGTTCTAGAAAGCGTGGAACAAGCGCAGGTTGTGGCGGATTAGCTCGTGAGGTGAGAATGCTTCGGAGGTTTGAAGCAGGTTTATTTGCTTGAGCATGGGCCGATTGCTTGTGAGCGATTCCGCTTACTATATTTATGTGAGCTTGTGGATGTCTAGAAAGGCTGCCAGTTTGTTGTGAGTTGCTTGAAGAGTCTCCAGCCATTGTGTTCTTCCAATCGAAATAAGATGCAAGCTCTTCGGCTTTTCGTGCAGATATGCCTTTGATGTCCCAGTACATAGCCTGTCCACAGTCGCAGGTCCACTCTACCCGGCGGAACCCCGAGGGTAATTTTGGCCTAAAAATTCGTTCATTCAATGCGTAAAGGCGTTGCAGAATTGGAAAAGCCAGTGCGTGTAGATCAAATGTATGAGTGTGTGTCCTATTGATCCAGCCAAAGTAAGCTGGCGTTAATGCAGATCTCAGAATGTCAGAACCTTTTCCCACTGGATCTGGCGAATGATTGATGGGATTAGCTTCTTCTATTAACAAACGCCTTCCTTGAGGTTGAATACTGTTGGCTGCAAACTCCCAAGTGACGCGTCGAGCTCTCGCCCCTAGCTGCGAATGCTGGAGACCGGACGTGTCAAGGCATGTGGTGTATATGTTCTCGTTATGAACACGAGAGAAGTTTTCTTCACTGGCTCGGGACCGATCTCGGTTTTGCATAGGTTCAGATTGCTTGGTGGAAAGCTCATCTTCTGTTTCTTCAAAGGGAGTACTGTGCTCTCTGTCCTTTGAAGGATGTACGAAACGCTCCAGACTTTCCCGAAGTCTTTCCATCGCAGTGCTCTGGACCAAAAAATGTCTCATTTGATGAATATTCGGCCACGCATATTCGCCGTCCTCGGATCCAGAGTTGTCTGAGTTGTCTTGCTCGCTACTCGCTTCAACAAATGGCTGAAATGGTCCACGCTGTTCTAGAAAACGTTCAAGAAGATCTTTCTTCGCAGCTACTAATTCGTCCAAGTGTATCTCTGGCATCTGCTTCGAGTCAGAGAAATAGTATGATGTGATCTGAAAAGCGATGTAACTGGTCCGTCGATTCATGATTCGACAAGCACCTCGCTCCAAATTGGTTCCTGCTTCGACACGAAGATCTGACACGTATTTTTTGAGCAGACGCGCGACGTTGCGCTCAAACCTATCTGAGGACATAGCATCCGTCGCTTCCTCGAAAAGGGTATTGATTTGTGAGTCTTTGATCAAAAGGACGTATATCTGATCTATGGCTGCCGTCGCTTCTTCAATGGACGATTGCGAAGACAACGACGTCGTGCTTGGGAAAACGCTGTCGCTAACGGAGGTAATAGATTGTCCTTCAGAGTCAGGTCTTTCAGGCTTCGTGGCAATGACATAATCGAGGGAGTCCTGTGCTTCGACCTTGCCTTGGCCGGGGCTGCGATAGTCTACATTGTAAGAACCGTCTGCACGTAAGTTAGCAAATGGTTAGCGAAGAGATATTTACGACCGCAAACCTGGATTCTTGCTGGTAATCGAGGCCGGTGCCTCTACGAGATCAACTACAAATCCGACATAATACTCGATTTCTTCGCCCACCCATGTGATAGGTATGAGAGTGAGTAGATTCATAAATGGTTGTCCGCCCTTCCTGTAGTTTATGAGACTTGCCTGGACTTCTTTCCTCGCGGTTATCATGTTTTTGATTAGCATTACAGTTTGGTCGTCCACATATTTCCGTTTCACGCCCGCTTGAGTTTTGCCATCAGGAGATTGCAAAAAGCGACAGTTCTTTCCCAGTATTTCATATTTCGAATAGGCTGTAATACATACAAATTCATCAGAGCAATATATGATGGGCATATCGTATTGAGTTGCATCAGAAACTACAATTGCACACGACATATCCACAGCTCCAATGTTGATTTGAGGCATGGGTCTGGCTGCCACCCGCATCATAACCCCAAGTAAGTCAAAACCGCTCGACGAATAAGCATTTTGATACTGTGGTTTGACCTGTTGGCCAATCTGACTTGGTTTTTGATAATTCTCGCGACTTTCCATGTCTATCTCCACCGTTCGGAGCGCGAATAAATTTCTTTACCACCTGGCACAGATGTAGAGCAACGGAAATGATGTCGGCCTTCTGTAACCAAAAGAGAGGAGTTCTAGTAGATGCGGTATGTTGATCAAGCGCATATGGAACTTTTACTCAGCGGTGAAACTGCTTGACTGTAGGTCTCATTATTCAATAACAATTGTCCTGTGCATATCGTGCTGAACATCGACGAGGACTATTCTGCTGGAGCTGGAGGAAGGAGCACCTATGATCCAGCCGGGAGCGACTATTGCCTCCTCAGATCGCCGTAACAGAGTGGGAGTCTTTTGCAGTATGAACAGGTTGTGTAATTGCAGATGCACTGCGTCGCTACCTCAAATCCAATGGTAAAGAGAAGTACGGAGACAATTGAGGCCATTGCGCTCAAAGAAATAGTTGCCTAATCTAATGGATAGAATATATGACAAGGCTGTGCATCCGTAAGGCTTGTACAGATCGAGCCTGAATATCTACTAGCTATCAATAGTCTTGGCATTGTTTTTGAAAACCAGCCTTTCCACTACACTTTACACATTTGGTCCAATTTGATCAAACGTCCTCGATCTTTCTAATGACAAAGTCGATATCCTACTTATAGGATGCAGTCCATCTCGTTTTTCTGTTGGAAATAGGGAGCAGTACTGTTACCCCTGTGATTAGTAATCTCCGCTCCGCGTCCTTATAGGGCTGGGGCTAGAGGATTCAGCGTTTTCACCTCCTTCCTCCCTTTGTAGCTTCCTACTGTAGTTCCATCAAAACACAATCTATATATGCTCTGCCCTGTGTAAGTGAAGAAAGCGGGGTAGGTAGGGTTACAGTCAGGTATCTCAATCTCGGTAAGCTGCACCCCCAAGGCGGTAAGAACTCAGGCCTTTTCAACATTTCTGCTTGACTCCAAGACATCAAGGGCTTTACTCGCGCCAGTCGATATGTAAAGATTATATATTAGAGGCTTATAAAGGACTTGGTCACAACTCTATCGACCGTATCCTTCCAGCATCGCGGCTGATGCTCGGACTGTGCGATTGCGAACGCGTGAGTGGGAATCATGGTGACCTGCAGTTACTGCTTGTTGTTACCTTGTGGTTCGACTTACATGTTCACCTTGTCCGCTCATGGTGCCTCAGGCCATAGCATTTCTGGGGGTTATGGGCACTCGTCCTACAAAAAGGGATCAATCGTTTGAGCAGTTTCTTTTCTTTGCGACCAGTAAGCGCTATATCTTATCTTGTACAAGTGATCGCTGCCGTGGTGCATTTTCCTTCTCAAGAGATCCACGGTAACACCAATGCTGTAGAACTTTTTGCACAATCACAAATCTCATCCTGGGTTTGCTGGAGGATACACTGGCAGATTTTTGCGTGTGTCTCACGTTCTCGAGCAGCTTTTCAAACTAAGAGGACTCACTGCCACATCTTTCACCATTTTCCCTGCATGGTTAAAGGATATAGTGCTTCGTCGACTTCCTTACCAGGGAAGAGGAATGTCTTTGACCTAGAACACACGATTTTCTCCTGCATTATTGTGGCGCTGAATTCAGAGAACTACGTTCTTTCGACCATTCCGTGAGCAAAGACATATTTCATCCTGATGGGGATCTGTCCCAAAGCCTGAGCCGGGTCAATAAATTAGGACGCATTTCGCAGCCCATGTTCGATCGGAGGATCTCATTGTCTTGTGTGATCCACTAATTTATACTTGATATGACGGTAGGAGTCTGCGAAGAAATATCTCATAGGATCTATTAGATCTTTGAACGAAGCTTATTGAAGAGCATGTCCGCTCAATCGCCCGAGCGGCCAAAGTTATTATATAAAGGCATAACGACGTGCCACTTGCTGGAGTGTTCAGGGTTGTGAAAGGTATAAGTACCTTTGTGACCACTTGTCCCAAAGCCTGAACTTCAAGCCTCGATACTTTTTAGGTCAGTACCATAAAAGCTCCCTCTCTTTCATCATTTAATTGCTGTTGTTTGTGCTCCACACGAATAGTAAAGCGAATACATAATATCTGCTCAAAGTCTTTTAGTTCGCTAGAGAAATCTCATTTTGGTTTAGTTCTGCACTCATTATTTTACATGCCAAGCCTGGCCGCAAAATCCGTGAAAGGGGTCTGCAACATTATTTATACCCTGACATGTCATGGCATCAGAAAACCAAGCAAGACAATGGGTGTGAAGGAGCGGAACATCGTTGCATCCGGATATGAGTGTTGTGGCATGGTTTCGTCCATTCACAAATCCCTCAATACCAGCATCCAGAGAGCCATGTCGCACCAGCAGTCCTCCCCGTCCATATTCTTATCAAACTGATATGATATTGATGACAAATCTTCTGGTTAAGCAATATACTTTCAATTATGCCGGCCTGCAAGTTCTTCGCGATGGGTAGATGCGCCTTTGGTGAAAATTGCACAAATAGCCACGATCAACCGACAACGACGCAATCCAACCATATCGCATTGCCACCACCTGTACAAATGATGGAACCAGCGTACCCTGGGCAGAAGGGGATTACATGTTGGTATTTTGGATCAGGCTATTGCAGAAGTGGCGATACTTGTCCATACAAGCATGATGTTGCTCAACTTGGTGCCATGAGCAACTTGGCAATCCTCCATGCAGATTCAGCATTTGTACACCAGCCCAAGCCTGTCTGCCGGTTTTATGCCTCTGGTTTTTGTAAGAACGGCGATAGTTGCCAGCTCGAACATTGTGCCGATGGCCCGATACCTTCTGACGCAGAGCCTGGTCCTGAGAGGAGAATACCAGCAGGACCCACTGCCGCAGCTCCTCAAAGGTCCCAGCGTGCTTCCGTCGAGCAGGCCTGTGCGAAGCAGGATTCAGCGCAGTCAGGATTGGCTCAATATAGCAAAATCCCGTGCCGTTATTTTGCCCGCGGCTCCTGCAACAAAGGTTCCTATTGCAGGTTTAAGCACGTTCTTGAACCTGGATTGTCATCAGAAGTGCCTCATTCGCCTTATATTAACCGAAACGCTAGAAATGTAAGTCTTAGGCATACACCAATATCGAGCCCTTATCTGACCAATGATAGGTTTTCGGAAGCGCGATTCCCCGCCCCCTCGCTGAAACTCATCATCTCAATGGCGCTATAGTAAGGCTCGGGTCTGGTGCTGAGGTCCTGGATCTAGAGCTCTCGTCCGATTATTCTACTGTCCGATTATCAAGTCTCCCGCCCGGAAGCACTATCAAAAGCGTTCAAGCTCAGATACACAGGGCAGGACTGGTGGTTCCTTTAGCCGATATAAAAGTTAGGACCGGCAGTGATTCGTCTATCACCGCGGACATCAAGGTGCGCGATCGAGAATTGGCCCCGTGTCTTACAAGAATGATCAAGGACGTATCCCATTCCGTATCAACCCCTAAGCTGGATATCTCTGTGGTGCATGTCCCAGCCAAATGTGAATTCTGGCCAAGTGAAATTCGAACGAAAACGGTTCACTGCCTGTGGCCTAAACCTACACGCTCTGCCTGGCTGAAATTCAAGAATCCTTTTAGAGCACAAAAAGCCCGCTCAAGGCTGTGCAAACTCGGCTTACGAATTGACGGACGAAAGTTACAATCGACTATAGGGCCACGTGAGGCTCAACCTGACATTGAAAATACGATCAATCGAAAAATATGGGTGCATTTGACGAATTTGAATGTGCTCACGACCCAGCAAACAATCAGACAGAATATCCCTGATTCCTGCCAGCCACTTGAATTTAAATTTGAAGTGCCATCGCATCTAGTATCACCTTCCAGTGCCGAAGAATGTATTAAGTGCTGGTTTGAAGAGATAGGACCTCTGGATGCCTGGAAACTGGATTCCGACGAGGACAGTCCCAATGTGAGGGTCCAAGTTTTCTATCGATTTGCCAAAGATGCACGTACAGCTGTGAAGCAATACGATAGCCAATTGGTACCTTTGCTCCCAGACTTTAGGCTGTATGTTGTGCCTAATCGAGTCGTTGAATTCGAAGTTCCAAGGTCCATCTATCGCGCTGTTGATACGGTACTGATGGGATATGACGACTATTTGGCAGAACAAGAGGATTACGTCAGATTGTTCTCACATAAATCCACACAGCCGAACATGGTTACAGTTGGTGTCTATGGAGAAGAGAGCGACTCGGTGGCCTGTGTAAAAAGCGAGATTGGGACTGTATTACGCGGCTATATTGCCATGGACGGAGAAACCATAATTTGGGACAAGTATTTTGCAACGCATGCAGGACTACAGTATCTTACCGAGCTTTACGAAAGGCACAAAGGGTATATCCGCCGGGATCTAGGGAAGTCAACGCTTGCACTCTATGGTTGCCACGAAGCAGTCGAGCTTATGGAGGAAGATTTACTTACGAAAGTGAGATCTATACCGCAAACAACACAATTTCACATCATGTGCTACGAAGACCAGATTGCTGCACTAGAAGGAGGCTTCCGTGAAATTGTTTTTACCCTGGGCAAACAGAAGGCTCGCCTCAACATTAAGAATGCTAGACTAGTCATCAAAGGCTCACAATCCGACATAGAAAACGCAGGATACATTCTCGAAAATCATAGAGTAGCTGGTACTAACATTGTGGATAGAGACGTCATCAACACCAATTGTCCCGTGTGCCTCACCGACGTAGTGGACCCCTACCAATTAGCCTGTGGCCACTGGTACTGTACCGAATGTCTCGAAAGCCAGTGTACTCACGCGAACGACTTCCCAATCCAATGTCTTGGAAGTCAAGGCAAATGCTCCAAGAAAATCGGCCTTCCTGACCTGAAAGCCGTCCTTTCCACCTCAGCATATGGAACCCTCATAGAAGCCTCTCTGTCCGCCTACGTCAAGCAAAACTCCCTCCGGCACTGTCCCATACCCGACTGCGAGGAAATCTACCGCCCCTCCCCAGGCACCTTCGACTGCCCCCAATGCCTCCACTCCGTCTGCGCCTCCTGCCACGACGCCGTCCACGATGACGAGACCTGCGAGGAGCACCAACGCTTCGTCGAAAAGGACATGCGCCAATTGGAGGAGTGGAAGCGGGCGCATGGGGTAAAGCAATGCCCCAAGTGCGGGGTGTCGATTGAGAAGGATGGTTGCAACAAGGTGCGGTGTGGGATATGCAAGACGCCGTTTTGCTGGGTTTGCCTGGCGGATTTTGCGTCGGAGTCTGAAGTGTATGGACATATGACGGAGATGCATGGGTCGTGGGTGGATTAGGGGGTACAGGGGGGTGGATATTTTAGGAGGGCGGTGTCGAGGTGCAGTACTGGACAGGCGTCTAGCCTCCAAAAATTTACTACTCTTATCAATGCAACGATTTGACTATGTGCTGATCGAACTATTTGAGAATCTCCTTACACTATAGGACTCTTACGCTTAAATATCGCCATACGACTAGCTGGTAAGTCGCTTTACAGGTCGTTAATTCCTACTAAAAAAGTTTCACTATACAGTCTTTCCGTTCCAAATCTCTCAAACCGACGTCCCATTCATCCTGTTGTTCATCTTACAATTTCTATCCTGTCTACATTAACACTTCTGGTCCTTCTCCCTTCACAACCGAGACAAAAGATGCCACTTCCTGGATCTTAATTGCAGTCTGTGGAAGCCCAATGGTCACACTAGGCCAGTTTTATCTACCAAAACTAGCACAGAGTCTTATATTGAGGTTAATCCATTACACTTCTCGAAAACCCCCTCAAATCGATAGTTCCATCACATGCCTTTTCCCCTCCTATTCAGCCGCCAAATCAAAACTTCAAAACCCAATGCAAGACTGCAAAAATCGGATTTTCAGATCAGAAATCCGCTTTTCTGATCATATCTACACTACCAAACCACCCCTCCTCTCCACCGTCAACGCCTCCACCAGCTTTTAGCAGAACCATAATCTGTGCGAAAACCAGGTCGCCGTTGTGGGAGTACGTAAATTGGATTGCTAGGCGATGTGGGTTCTGGCCGCGGGGTTGCTGAATTGTCGTTTATGCTAGTTTGTGCCTGAGTGTTTGCAGATGTCTGATTCTGGGTAGATATCTGGCTCTGAGACATTCCCTCCCTTCTGGAACGGCCTTCGCTCTGCTCTTCTCGCATCGGGGCACGCACTTCGCTTTGCCGGTGGTCTTCACTCTGTCTCTGCCTCTCTTCCTCGTTTTGACCTCCCACTTCTCCTCGCGAACCTTCAACATCCTGCAAATCTTCCTCTCGCCTGCTCTCGATTCTCACACGGTGCCGAGAGAGGAGACGCCGGAATAGTAGCACAGTGAGGGTCAGTGTTGCGGCTAGTGCTATGAATAGAACCAGTGTGGTGATGATAGATAGGGGCATGGTTGTTGGATGAGTGGTTGGAAGGATAGACGGGGGCTAAGGTTTGAGGCTATGGTTGGGATTGTAGGTGGTGGTGTTGAATATGGGTTTCGGGTTATAAGGTAGGTGGATGTGGTGTTGCTTGTGATATATTACGAATTGACATAGAGGAAGGGACCCGCTATATAGCATTTTGCACGCCTGGTGATACTCCGAGAAACCCAGGGAGCCAGATGCTGAAACACACCTGCGTGAGACTGAGCACAGGAACACAGTAGTGCTACAATGGCTTGTAGACTCAGTCTTGAACAAGGTTTCGAGACACGGTCTCTCGTAGAACAATACGATAAAGCGCTAGAAAGAGTTCTTGATTCGGTGTTCAAAAGAGGGTTTAAGACATGATTCTCTAAAGGTGGGAAGAACAACAGAAAACCATCACCAAACCATACCGTCAATCTTTCCGAACCATGCCCCATGTTCCCTTAAGAGCCGCCCGAGGCGAGAGAAGATTCGAAGAAGACGTAGAAAGAGCACGCACCCTCTAAAACCCGCGAATCTAAAATATAATAGACAAAGGGAATTATCCAATACCGCCCTCCGCTTTCCAGGATATTCTGTCAGAGGCTATAGCGAGTTTTCGAGTTGCGAATTACATCACGTAGAAGGTTGCCATACGAGTGCCTATCTCATCAGCTTTTTGCTCGATAGTACCTCTCCAGTTAATTCAAACAGCCCCCAACCACCAGCACGCTCTATCCTATAGGGACCCGGATCTTTAATATTTCTACAGAGGCGGTTGGATATTTGCAATAGCTAAAGCGTTCGCTGGTATAGTCATTTACTTCCTTGTAACCATACATATCCCCAGACGTTCAGCTTCTCATCATGCCTCATTTACGACTTCCAAGCCCAAGATGTTGTAAAGTGGTCTAGTGCGAAAGGGGAAATATTCCGGGAAAAAATCATCAGAGCATCGATTGAGTCGAATGAGATTCTGAGACATGTTTGAGTTGGAGAAACATAGGGGGTTGGAAAGCGTGGGAAGGATGTGGTTAGTTGATGGGGTAGTAGAAGGGTTTATGACAGTGAGGGTGGTGTGGGAAAGGTATTGAGGGAACGATAGTTTGTATAGAAGGATGGGTGAATAGTAGTTAGATTGGGCAAGTCTAGTCCCTGAACTTTCCATTCGGGCTTTGGAGTTAATTTACCTCATGAATGAGAGAAGGAAGAAAATCCGGGGTATCGTGACACAATGAAGAATAGGATCCACGGTTGCGCCAAATAATGCGTTTGAAAATTTTATAAACTTTGCACTTATGAGACGGTTACGGAGGGGTTAGAGAGGCATGCTCCAAGATTCAGTGCATCTTGTAATCCACTGTTGACCAAGAAGCAACATGACCCGTAATGTACAATAAGAGAGAAAGATAAGACGAACAGTAAGACAGTGAAAGCTCGGTTGTCGAGTCCCACATACAGTAGTCAGAAGCGTTGCAGACTTGCCACTAGGAAACCACGCGACGTGGATCGATCGGGAGAGAGACAATTCAACAAGAGAAGGCAGGGAAGTTCGTGATTAACCCAGTCCCCAAATGCGTATGATATTCTCCATGAGGTCTGCAGCACTCGTGATCGACACGAGTTTTCTGGTCCCAAGAACTATCGACCGACTTTGACAATGCTTTTCCCCCTATCAATATCCAGTATAGAGCCAATATAGTCGTCAAGCCCTTAGCCTATGTTCTTGAACATGTCTTCCGCTCCCAAAGAGCCTCCATCATAGATCTCCTCTACTTCCGGCAGTTTTGGGGGCGGACTCCGGGGTCTCTCGTCCTGTTGGTAACTCACCTCAGATGTCGTAGTGTCCGGATGATCTTCCACCACAGTCACACTACCGTTGGTGCGCTGATCCGAGAACGTGTCTTGGGGGGCCTCCTCTAAAGGTATTCTAAACGAGCTTTTCCTTCTCCCCCAGAGCGTGCCACTTTTTTTCTTGTTGAGCCTTGGCCTCACATCAGCTTCACCCAAAGCTGGTGAGCTCCTCTCAACCTCTTCCTCGACAACGGTGGGACTCCCATTCATCTCTGGACTGGAGAATTCATTTTGCCCCGCTCCCTCAATCTTCATACCCAAAGAGCTCTTCCTTCTATCCCAGAAGCTACCACTCTTCTTGTGATTCAGGCTTGGTCTAGCGAAGGATCCCATGCTGGAGCCACCCGGCGAAGATGGGCGAAGGCTGGAGGGAGAGGTGTTGTTAGATTCGGAGGAGCTACCGTAGAAGCGACTAAGCGGCCTGAACAATCTACTTATGCTGCCAGGCCTTCTAGACGAGGTGGTGGAGGGTGTAGAAGGTAGAGGATAGCCTAACCCAACCGGAGGATTGTTCTCTGTTCGTGGCCGGGTTGACGGAGTCTGGGGCCTAGCGATAGGAGAATCTATTGGCGAGGTGGGAAACGCACCGGGCATTGTGGTCGCAGTGGAGGGACGATAGTCAGATGGCGAATCGGGCTGTGGTGTTGGAATATTGATCTTTTCGATGATGATAGATGGCGCATCTTTAGGTGGTGGAGTGGGCGGAGGAGGAGGTATAGACGTGCCGGCGGTGAGAGAATTTGAGAGAGACGCATCGAGCTTTGGAAGCTTGTATCGTGATGTAGGTGTACGTCTCGGGGCGTTCGAAGTGGCGCTATCATATTCCATGTTGTGGTACAGTGAACAAAGAAGCTACATGAAAGAGCTATGCGTCTTGTACAAATATAACACAAGTTGCAAACGAAAAGCGAGCACCGTCGTATCAATGTACAGTAGAAAACGAGCGACGGAAGTTCAGGAGAGGAAAAGAGGAAAATATGAGATGGTGAATATTAGTATATGGAGACCGTGCCACAGCAGTTTGCTCTCAGCCTTCCCGCAGATCTTTCAACCTTCCCAACCAATCCAATGAGCGTATCTCATCAAACGACTACGAATGCATCAGCGCACAGCTTTACTGTGTGTACACTTACACCTTAAGTGTTCCATACTACGCTCATTGCCTATAGGTATCATATAAAGTTTGTTTTAGAACTGCTGGGTCTAAGGGCTTATCCATTCAAGTTTATGGCTTTGTGGGCCCTGTCTTTAGGATCTAATCATGCTCATAATTTCGTCTACCTGCCTTTCCGGCAGTATTGCTCCTTCGCATCCTCGGGTTGGGTATGATGATAGGAGCCTCAATTGACTCTTCCGCATCCTTCGCAGCAGTCTTCTGCCTGTGGCCGACCACTCAATGTGTCCACAACTTTCTTAAGCTGTAACCAAGATTCTTCTCTCGGCCGTCGATCCTTCCAATTCGTCTCCTCTTTCTCCAGTCGTATCATTGGGCCAAACACTACCTTCGCCCCCTTGATGCCTATGACCGCCATGCTCATATCATCTCTAGCGATTTCATCCCTCGACTTCCCAGCGTAGTCTTCAATAAACTGGATACACTTGACTGCCAACCGCACTGCTCGGACGCGATCCATTGGGGATGGGGTTCCTCCCTGTTGAAAGTGACCTGGGATAGCCATCCTTGACTCAAACCGTTCATTTGCTTCCTCGCGGATCATGTCAGCGATGACCTGTGTGGTATATGTCTTTGAAGCATGCTCGTTTCTGAGGATTAATTTCCCCGCGCGATTCTGGCCTTTGTCCTTGGCAAACCTTGTTCGAAGGTGCTCGATGTCTCGTGCTAGCATCTTAATGTTGATACCCTCTTCAGGTGTATACACGGCAAAAGCGCCAATGGAAAGACCTGCCATTGTAGCGATATAACCTGAGCGCCCGCCTTGAGTTTCAACCACGAAGACACGGCGCCGAGATGACGATGCTGATTGTTTGATGGTGTCACAATATGACACAAGAGCATTCAAACAGGTATCGCTGCCTAGTGAGTACTCTGTTCCAGGGACGTTGTTACTAATGGTTGCTGGAAGAAGCACCATGGGTATACGGAACGCTGGGTAGTCTGCTCGTGCTTTTCGAAGTTCGCTAAGTGCCGTGAAAGCTTCGAAACCACCAATGAAGAATAAGGCATCGAATTTGTATATCTTGAAGCATTCGGCGGTTTTGGCCATATCGTCGGAAGGCAACGTACGGTTAGTCCCAATCTCGGACCCGCCTTTGCTCATCCAGCCTTCTACATCCAGCCAGCTGACTTCACGTACAGACCCTATCGGCTCGTCTGCGTGATGTCGGCAGAGACCAGAGAAGCCGTTGTGTATAGCTATAGGGGTATGCCCTCGTGCTAAGCAGTATGCAACTGCTGCTCGCGTAGCTGGGTTCATTCCACCGGCAGGGGCACCGACATGTACAATAGCAATGCGCATATGCTGCACAAAATTAGAAAGATTGATGGTGCCTGAAACACTAGGGAAAAAGTACCTTCTCATTGGGTAACCGAAGGTCTGATTGGTCGGTAGCCGTTGTAATCATGTACGCATTGTGGTATTCTGCGAATTCGGCACCTCGAAGATTCATAGCACGCTCAAACTGCTTTGCATGAATGGCTTCTGCAACCTCGTGAGTAGCTCTTACCGACTCTTGAAGAGATTTTCGGCTGATTTTGTTCTCAATGATCGCAATAATAGGAGTTGGAGTTTCAGGCGTTGCATCGAGCACAGCATTGACGGCTTCCACACCTTGCAACGTGGACAGTGTTCGGTCGTAGGCACAGGCATTGCCGCCCCTTTGGACGTGTCCAAGAGTAGTAATTCGTGTATCAAGTGATAGCTTGTTTGAAAGGAGATCTTTGACCTTAGTTGGGGTTATCTTGTTCAGATCGAGATCAAGTGCCCCTTCTGCCACAATGACAATCGTTTTTCGCTTTCCAAGCTTACGGTGCTGTTCACGCATTAGTAATATTTCTGATAGACACCGTAGCTCAAAGAACCTTAGATATTATGTCACACATCTTAGCCTCCCAGTCCCCAGGAGGTGGGTTCTCGGGGATGAACACAAAATCCGCCCCGGAACTGACTCCTGCCATCAAGGCAAGCCAACCGCAATGTCGTCCCATGACTTCTATGACAAAAGCACGCTGATGCGAGAGTGCTGTGGCGTCGATATAATCCACAGCCTCACTTATTCGACTTAGGGATGAGTAGCAGCCAATGGTGGCATCGGTGAGCGACATGTCGTTGTCAATTGACCCTACAAGACCAACGATATTTAGGTACTTGAAGGGATCTACTTGCTTTGCCGTAATTTCTTCCTTTTGTACGAGCTCCTCGATCAATCCGGGCCACTCGCGCCGAAGTATATCCGCTCCTGTCAAGCTTCCATCACCCCCGATTATGATAAGCGCGTCAATTCCTCTGAGCACCATGTTCTTCGCAGCTCGTAGCCTTCCTGCTCGTTCTGTAAAAGCCTTACACCTGGCCGTACCGATCAAGGTCCCTCCCTCTGACAACCATCCTCGTACATCGTCCCACTGCATCTGTTTAATGAGGCTCCCACCCTGTACAAGCCCTTCGTAGCCCTCATATATCCCATAGGATTCACAACCTTTAGCAATGGTGGTTCTGACGATGGCACGTACGGCACCGCTCATACCAGGGGCATCTCCACCGCTAGTGAGAACCCCGATCCGCCTTTTTTTACCAGGTAAAGGTAGGGGCGCCATAGCCAGGAGCTATCAAGATGCACAGAGATTATCATGAGCAACAAGAGCAAGTATGCAGGAGTCGGTCAAAGGTACAGTGATATTAGAGAGTTGCTTTTGTAGGTCATGGAAATGTAGCAATGGGGGCCAAAAAATTTAAAGTAGCTGCGGCTTATCGATAAGGATCTAAAGCTACTGAAGGGCCCGATGCCGCCCGCTTGTGATCCCGATTTTAGTCTCTGCAAGGCACAAACATTCGGAATTCAACCTGATCGGTCCTGGAATTGTCACATAGAGAGTTCTGGCTTCGACGAACGCGATTGCTGCACTGTATGCCACAATGTCGGAAGACCTTTTACTCTCCTTGAAATCTTGGCCCTCATCCGACACAAAAGACTCACTACCACTCCTAATATCGCGGATCAACGAGCAGCGAGGCTCCTTCCGTGATGTCACAGAGGAAAGCCTTATCGAGGAAGCTCGAGCTGCTGAAGCCGGCGAGAGCATCGTTGACGAGCAATCTGCTGGTGAAACGGTGGAGACAGGCCAGGATGCTAAATCTCAGAGTGAACAGCTGGCTGCTGCAAGATTGGATATCTTGAAACAAGTCGCGTGAGACGCTTACTCGGGCTCCTACATGCCAAAAGCTCATGATGACTTCAGACTCGCCCAGACGGAAAGTGCGATGACCCTCGACCTTATTTCGCTGTTGCTTTCCAAGCATACCCCAGTCCAAGCTCAACTTACACTGTCTCCATACATAAAGCAGAATTTACCGATAGGCTCACTAGGAGCGGAAACTATGCAGGTACCACAGCTATCTGATGAGGACAAGCGCGATGATGAGATGGTCTCCATTGGTTGGAAAATGCAATCCCTAGGCAATACAGCGGACTCGCTCTTGAAATCCGCAACAAGGCTAGAGCAAGAGATGGAGCTCGAGGCTAAATATTGGGAACAGGTCTTAGCAATCAAAGAAGAGGGCTGGTCTTTGTGTCGGTTGCCAAGGGAAAAGCACACTCTTGGAGTTCGTTACGGCTTCGCCGAAGGTAAGACCACGGTTGGAAGACTCGAGATTCTTTTAGGCTGATCGTTAATTTAGCATACTCTGACTTCCGAGACCGGGGTTTAGCAGCTTTACGACGCGACGAAGAGGGCAATGTCCAGCCTGACCGTGGTGTTAGATCTCGAAGTCGAAGGCTTCGGGTACGATTATTAAATAGCGGGGTGCCAACTGCCATGGATGAGAGGGTCGATGTTGCGAACACTGACGACATGGCTATTGCAAAATTAATATTACAAGCTCGGAATAGCATCTTTGACGAGGAACTGCACCACGAGCTTAACCGAGAAGCACGCAACCTTGTCAATCAAGGTGTACGATGCGTCGGTGATGCTATCATATTGCCTTATGAGGCAGAAAAACAGATAGAGATCGATCTGGTGTCTCTTGGTGACACAGATCTTGCAGTATCGCAATTGGAATTATCTAGTGCGAGTCGCGAGATACCCCAAGGAGACGACATCGTTCTCAAATCTGTTGTGATATCCCTCCGAATTCTATTGTCTCATGCACACCACCAAAGGTTGGTGCAGCGCTCACAACCACCACCACCGATAAGGGGCACTAAGCCTCCGCGACCAATCTATCCAATAATCAAGCCCATCCTTGAAATCTTGCGGCATCGCTCTGATGTCCGAGCTGCGCGAACATTTCTAGAAGACCTAGAAAAAAACCTATCAGCTGCAACACTAAATTTCAACATCCAAAACTTTATAACATCTCCCGACCTTACAAGTCTCCCCTCTCTAGCCACTTCGGCGACTACTTCCGCAACCGAAGCACTAGCGAACACTTTCACAGCTCCTCTTCATACCTCGATTGTTATTCACCTCCCATCCAACCTCACCGCTTTAAAAATTGAGCTCCATACGAGTTTTATTCCCCCAACGATCGGAACAGTTTACCAAGCCACCATTCTCTCATACCCACCCGCATCTTCTCTCGCCAATCTACCACAAAATATGCATTTTTCTTCTCTATCAGCTCTCGAAGAACATATTCTGCATCTCCTTATGCTAGACATCATTTCCCTTATTTCCGCCAATCCGGTTACGGGAAGTGGATGGATGACTATCTCACCTTATGACGGGCAGCTAGTTCGTAGGAACAGAGAACGTACGGTGGGTCAGACTTTCACTATCATGGTTGAGAAGGAACAGGTGAGCTTGGAATGCCGAACAGTGGGAGGGAGTACAGATCATTTGCGTACAGTGAGGTGGGGTGAGGGGAAAGAGGAGGGTTACGAGAACAAGGGGCTTTTAAAGGTTATCGAAGACGCCTTGGAGGGGAAATAAGAGGGTGAATGTGGATTTGGAACCCCGTGGGGACGGATGTGGAGGTCATAGGTATGCTTGAGAATCGATTGTTCTCACAGCGGTCTTTTTAAGACTTCCTTTCCCTATCTCACAACCACACACCGTTGCTTGTTGATGAAGGCATTAAGTCTGAGCTACCAGATAGCATGGTTAGTATCAATACCATAGATCGGACTAGTGCAGACATTTCATGTCGAGATGTGCTATTTCATCTTTAGACTGATATACTCGGTTCGATAATAAGGCGTGATTTGACTAGTATAACTACCTTACTCAGATTATAGCTGATAAGGCCTTGAAGAAGTGGTCAAAATCAATGCTCATGAGAGAAGCAGTAAATCGATGAATTCCACTGGTATCAAACGACTTTCCAGGTGTTATGAGACACAAAAAACCTCTTAGGGTAAGAAACTGTAAACAAGGGCACCCATGAAACTGGGCTTTCGAAAGACGGTAGAGTTTCAGATTGTGCATGCAACCAGCTGAGACCATAAAACTAACCCTTTGAACATCAAGAATGAACTCTGCCGGAATCTTGAAACCCTGATCTGTAAAAACAAAAAACAGTTCGTCGCCTGCAGGATTCGAACCTACGCCCTCGAAAGGATTGCCTGAACTTGGTAGCAGGGCAACGTGTTAACCACTCCACCAAAGCGACATATCGTTATTGCCGCCTAAAACAATTATTATATTTATCAATGTGATGCGTCGACCTTCCCCGTCAGGGCCCAAGCTTCTACCACTTCTTCGGTCTGAAGTATACTATATGTCAATCCTCAACCTCAGGAACAGATCGCTTTAGTGCATATCCAGCGCATTTATTCTTTGAATCCAGTCATGACGCACTAGTTGTGCACAACCTACTAATCGTGTCTTGACCTCAGTGCACATGGTCCATAATATTTCACTATGGGGTGTGTCGGTGCTTCAACCACAAATAAAGCAATGGAGGATGTACTGCTCGAGCCTAAAACGAAGGTCACATATAACAACAAGGAGTATGAAGTAGTGAAAGAGGGCTTGGCGGAAATACTCAACCCTACGCAGACGCAAAATAGCAACACTACGAAAGGGAATTCTAAGCCCCAAATTGTCTTCTATAACCCAATCCAGCAGTTCAATCGAGACCTAAGTGTTCTTGCAATTCGAGTATTTGGTGACGATCTTGCTGCTATAAGGCGGGCGAGGACGGAGCGGAGGTTACAAAGTACAAGTCAAAATGCAGGAAGGGGCAAGAAGAGAAAAAGAGGGGCAGTCGATGAAAATAAGACTGCAGAGCAGAGCCCATCTGAAGGAAATCATGAAAATAAGGAAGGGGTTCCACCGGATGTTAGAGCAGCGACCAACAAGGAATTACCGGTAGAAGACAGAGATGTTACCAAGCCGGTCACGGAGGAAGAACACTCCCTCTCGAATGGTATGGATGTTGCAATGCAGGCTGAGGCTACGGATTCTGCGAAAAGGCATCATCTCGAGCACTCTGGCAACAGGATAAAAGAGGCAGAGCGGATGGGAGATGTCCGAACGACAAACGATATACCTATGGAACCTGCCAAAATGAGGAATAGGGGGAATCCCACCAACGGGAACAGAGCTGCTGTTGAAATTCCCCCATTTCTCATTCTTGATGCTCTATCAGCAACAGGTCTCCGTGCCCTTCGCTATGCCAAGGAAATACCATCAGTAACCACTGTCACAGCTAACGATCTCTCATCATCGGCTACTGCTGCGATCAACCTCAACATTACCCATAATAAAAATTCTGATAAGATCAATACCGCCACGGGAGATGCGCGAGCACATATGTACAGTATATTGTCCCATAATGGTCAGAGACCGTACCATGTCATCGACCTTGACCCATACGGAACAGCAGCTCCTTTTCTTGACGCAGCTGTTCAAGCCGTAGTAGATGGAGGACTTTTATGTGTTACTTGTACAGATGCAGGAGTGTTCGCTTCTACAGGGTATCTAGAAAAGACGTTCTCGCAATATGGTGGTCTACCATTCAAAGGGCCACAATCCCATGAAGGAGGTCTTCGGCTGATTCTTCATGCTGTTGCAACATGTGCTGCGCGGTATGGAAGGGCCATTGAACCTCTACTATCCCTATCCATTGACTTTTACGCTCGAGTCTTTGTCCGCGTTCGTAGCTCACCAGCAGAGGTCAAGTTCCTCGCGAGCAAAACAATGTTTGTGTACAATTGTGACGAAGGATGTGGAGCATGGACCACGCAGTCGCTCGCGCAAGCCCGTGGAAAGAAGAGCAAAACGGGAGAGACGATCTACAAGTTTTCACTGGCGCAAGCGCCTTTTACAAGTCAAAATTGCGAGCACTGTGGCTTCCGAACACACCTCTCGGGGCCTATGTGGGGAGGGCCCTTGCACAATCCATACTTTGTCCAATGTATGCTCGACATTCTACCTTCGCTGGACGCGGAAACATACGGCACCATTCCTCGTATGGAAGGCATGCTCTCTCTTGCGTTGAGCGAGTTTCTAGACGATCCAACCCAAGACATACCTCCGAGTGAAGAACCACTTCCAGCACCATTAGAAACACCTCAACCACCAGACTTCTCCGCACCCCAGCCCATTCCATCACTCCCCTCTCACACCCGCTCCAATCACCCCTTCTTCATCATCCCCTCCGTCCTCGCCAAAGTCCTCCACGCCGTTTCCCCCTCGGACGCCGCCTTCCGCGGCGCGCTCCTCCACCTCGGCTACCGTGCCAGCCGCTCGCACACCAAGCCCGGCAGTATCGTCACCGATGCGCCATGGAGTGTGATTTGGGAGATTATGAGAGAATGGGTCAGGCAAAAGAGTCCGGTTAAAGAGGGTGCGATCAGGAAGGGGACTGCTGGGTGGGATATTATGCGAAAAGATAGGAGTAAGATTGCGTTGACTGAGGCGACGGATGACATTCGTAGGGCACTGGATGTGGATGATCCAGAGGACTTGAGAACAGGAGTGGAAGCGGCGTTGTACAGGCTAAGCAAGACAAAACCCGCTGCAGGAGAACATAACCAACCACTTGCAACCGACCCCCGCAAGCAAACAGGCCCAGCTCCAGCAAACGGCGACATTTCTTTACAAGACCACACAACTGAACCGACCAAACCCCGAGCCTCTCCCCTCACACTCTCCAACCCGAGCTACCTCACCATCGTCTTCGATGAGAGATTAGGCAAAGAATTCTCGAACCGCAAGCGCGTTGTTAGATACCAGATGAACCCGCGAGCGGATTGGGGGCCTATGAATCGGGCGAAGGGTGG
>JAABUP010004629.1_pt1 | contig 22156 bp, 27 predicted proteins | sample 5559201 | NCBI WGS metagenome assembly JAABUP01 (sample SAMN10711887, study PRJNA513373) | rock metagenome | isolation source: Antarctica rocks | place: Antarctica | reverse complement strand
TTGCAAGTCCCCAGGGTTGATAGCCTTGAAGCGTCTTATGAATGGATTCACTAAATGGAGTTCTTGCTGTAGTGCCTGCATCACATCCCTATCCAACCTTTCTGCAACCTTCATGGCCATCCGATCGCTGACGTCTGAGAACCCACTGGTTCCTCAGGAGCGGCTCTTTTTGCGCCTTCCATGATAGTCACTGCTGTACAATATTACAGTGCGGTCAAACAAACGTTCCGTTATCGGCCAGGGTTTGTCATTTCACGCGTTCCGTTCCCTATCACTGACGCCGCGCGGAGCGCGGCCTCTCCCCTTCTTCTACCAATCCATTCTTGAAGTTTGACTCTGCTGAGCAATTACCTCAGTCAAAGGGCGATGCCGTGCTGATTGACGCGAAAGTAGTCGCATTGTACTGTGTCTAAAATTGGGGTGCTGTCACAGCTGCGGAGAATTGTTTTTTCGACCGGAACTTGCTTGTCACCTGTACATGGACCGACATGACAAGATCGCTGCCTTGAACGAAGGCGATACATGGAGCGAGGCCTTTCGGCAGTGAGCCTTGGTCGAAGAGGTGATGTTGGCAGGCTAATTACCTATGATACCGATAAGCAAGACGCAGGACACGTAGCATGCTGACCTATACTGCATGCACAGCGAGTAGAGCCATGTTGAACGACGAGGCCCTAAGTCTTCGCATATCCGGGTCTCCAGTTCACAGAAGAGTCAGCAAACCTAACTTGCTTGATTTCAACCCTTCATTAGCCACTCTTGCAAAGTAAGTCCCGCTGTTTCCTTGTGCTAAACTCAATGCTTATGCAAACGCTTCCCCGTGTATGCCTTCATAGCAGCCCATTTTGTAACAGAAGCAAATTTCTACTCTGGAATACTACAGGAAGTATGCATGGGACTGGCTTGCAATCCTTTTGCTTATGGTGGTGCTGGTCATAACTGAAGAGCTGAAACCCTTTGAGAAATCCATATACAATGAGACTGTTCAGGTGAGATGCAACTGCCTTTGCGGCGCACGCAGCAGGGTGTCAGGAGGGTTGCTTTGCATAGGATCTAGCGAGCACAGAGAAAGCAACTCAGTTGTTCTGCAGTACCTGCCATGCTGCATGACTGTAAGTATCAGTTTCAGCTTGACGCTGGTTGTGATGTAAGACATGATAGATGAGCTGCTGCCAACAGCAGGAATCACATATTGTCAGTGCAAAGCATCACGCTGTCACAAGTCAAGTCACTCACATCCTGGTGATGTAGGAAACATGGAGGTATAGCTACCCACTACACACAAAGAACACAGTACCAGCTTGGGCTGTGCCTGTGCTATCAACATGTGGCCCTGCTAGCATCTTCATTGCATGGTATATCATCTGGCGACCAAGCAGATGGGAGATGCACAATCTCATTCTGGGCCTCATGGCTAGCGTGTTTGCATGCGCTCTGATCACCAATATGATCAAGATCACGGTAGGTGTTGATCTGCCATGCCCTGGCTTGAATGCCTTGTTGCATATTGCTCATGTTCTGTTGCGTTTGCGGTCCGTCAAGCTTTGTGCCAAGTTTGCTGCCGTATGCAATCTTGACTCCAGCACGTGATCTCTATGGCGTGACTGCAGTTGAATTACACAAGCATCATCTGTACAGTGCAAGTTGCTCACAGAGCTGGCAAGTCAATCCGAACACTTCATCTTCTTCTTGTGACATGCTTGTATACAGGCCTGATAAGCAGAACTTCGTGTTGCCTGTGCCCCTCTTGTGTTCCCCACTGCGTCCCCCACAGTGTCTTGAACTTTTCTGTTGTGCACCTTTCTATAGCACAGCACACTCTGTCTACAGTGCATGACATCTAGCTTGTATGCAGGTGGGTAGGCCCCGCCCCAACTTTGCAGAGAGGTGTTGGCCGGGGGGTCAGAGCCACCAGTACAGCTCGGTTGGGGTACCCCAATGCTCCAGCAACTCTGTGGACCCTGCAGAGGGCCGAAAGAGCTTCCCTTCAGGTCAGCAGCACTTTTTGATGTCAAGCCAGTGATAGGACTGATTTAGCGTGTCTAATTGTTTGTTTTCGACAAGCATGTCAAGCATTTCATGCTGTGGAAACACTTCCTGATGCATGCACAATTGCAACAGCTGTTAAACCATGCCAGCTCAATGGCATCAGCGTGGACTGCTCAGACAGCATCAATGTCTCCAAAGCCTTGTATACCCTGTGCATGTGTTTATCTGGGCTGGACATTGTGCCAGCTGCGGCGATGCACAAGCTTTTGCAGAGCATCAGCACCACCAGCATGCCTTGAATGATGCGTCTTGAATTGCTCCTCTCAAGAAGCAGTGTTTCTTAGTAAGAGCATCTGAAGAAGCAGAAACCTGCTTTGGACTGTAGGCGGTCATCTTGATGTGCAACCTACTCGGAAAGCGGTCGGCTGTGATCAATCCTTCACAATTCTACAAGAAAGCTTTGGCCCATCTGAAACTTCTCTTCAGAGAACTGCCTCAATGTTTCTAGCCATCATACTTTTTATCCACATCAGTTACTCACAACTCGTTTACATCCTGTTTGATGTGCTTCCTCTCGAACACAAATGCAGCCACCTATGGGCAGCCCGGTATAACACTTGGCTTCTCATTAAGTTGACGCCGAAAGGTGTAGTCTTTTCTTTTCTTTCCTTTCCTTTTCCTTTCCTTTCCTTTCCTTTCCTTTCCTTTCCTTTCCTTTCCTTTCCTTTTCTTTCCTTTTCTTTTCTTTTCTTTTCTGCAGCCACCTCATACAAACTGTGCAGGACATACCTCCTGGAGTACCAGCGGTTTGGCCTATCTGTCCCTCTGGCTGGCAGGCAAGCTGCGCTGCTTTGATGGTCACGGCCACCCCTGGAAGGCCATTGTCAGTGTCATGCCCACGGGCCTGGCTGTCTGGATCGGCATCACAAGATTGCAGGTAAGCTGGAGGGCCTTTGCCTACCCTCTTCCTCTTCCTTCTTGTAGCTGGTGAGATGTCAGGCAGAGTCCTGGACGGCTGTGTCCAGTGTCATGCCCACTGGCCTGGTTGTCTGGATGAGTATCATAAGATTGCAAGTAAGCCAGCATGCCTTTGCCTCCCTTCTTACAGCCAATCAAAACCAAAAAACGAGGGTGTAAAAACGAAATAAGTTATTTTACATGTATTTGGTTGTATAGTTTTTTTTTTCTTTTTTTGGTTTCATTAGTAGTAGCCCATTGGTGAGTGTTAGACATACTCCTAAATGGCTGCTGTGAGTATCATGCCTAGTGGCCTTGCTGTATGAGTTGGGATAGTCACAGGTAAAGCTGGACAATCACAAATAGAGCTGAGTAGTTACACGCAAAGCTGCATTTTGACAGGTAAAGCTGTATGCCCGTGAAATGCTGTTGCAGCTGGTGCACTGCTTAGCCAGGTGCAGGACGTACTCCAGACAGGGGCTTTGTCAACTGCACTCCTTTCTGGGACTGATGTTTCAGTTCACTGGTAATACTCTGTCATGGGTTTTCACTGGTGTTTCAGATCACTGATGGTACTATCCAGGACTGGTGTTCCAGGTCAAAATGTTGAGGTGCATGCACACCATTTGTTTTCGACAGCCTAGTGCATGCTGTCTGCTTAGCAGCATTCCTGAATCATGCTGCCTGTTTGGAGCACAATCAGTGATCAGGAGTGCTCCACAAACAGCATTGTTAAGTGCTGAGCTTGACCATCAGCAACAGCTGCAAGGGAACAAGACCTGGCACACAAGCATACCAAATTGCACCAAATCATGCCAAATCATACCAAATTGTACCAAATCATGCCAAATCATCGGCCTGTAGGATGTAACATGAGGCCCAAAGGGAAACAAACATGATCAAGCTTGACAACATCTGACTTGACAGTCAAAGCAGCAACAGCTAGGCCAACTATGTGCAGCTGCACGACTTGATGGAGATGATTTGCCTGCTTTACAGCACCACACCAACTTTGGCCAATTTACACATACAATGTCTATACTGCAGGATTACTGGCATCATTGGGAGGATGTCACGGTTGGATTCTTTCTGGGCGTGCTCTGTGCTTTTGTAAGCTACAGGCAACACTACCCTGGCATTGCCTCCCAACGAGCTGGAGAAGCCTTTGTCATCAGCAAAGGTATCTATCATGCCCTTTTCCTTTTGCCTGTTCTTGGTTCATTCTCAACTGCCATCTTTACGTGGCTCACAGCGCTTGCTGCAAAGGTGCAAAACTCCCATCAGCAATTGTTGTTTGTCATTCCGTGATTGTGCCATGCATTGTGTCCAGATCATGCACCATTGTGAAGCAACAACAAGTTCATCAGCTGGTAATGGTAGCTCTATGCAAGCATGCCAACCAGCCATTGCTTGCTGCATGACAGGCTTCACGGAAACAGTGTCTGCATCACCGCAATCAGATCATTCCGTTTGGGCTGCCTCATCTTCTGACTCTGGTTTAGCATCCCTGGCAGTCAGATTGCGAACCTTGCCTGGCAGCGCAGAATACAGTCAGGATGGTATGTGCTGCAGCATGGCTGCCAACATTGCAGGCTTTACTGATGTGGATTCTAATGCCAGAGCTGTGTGTCATGTTGACATGATCAGCTTGTTTGCATCTTTGAAGGGCAAGCACAGTGTTTCTGTGTCTGCACATGATGTGGGCTGACTGGTGTTTTTTATAATGTCATGTGATGTCTGTAGGTGAAGAGATCAGACAGGAAGAGCTGGGTACAGCAGCGTCAGAGAGACAAGACTTCCTGGATTCACATGTGTAATCTCCATATAGAGCATGCCAGCTGCGTTGCAAGCAGAATGGGCTGGGTCTTGTCTGTTACCCTGGTGTACCATTAGGGAGTGGTACAACCATCATTACTGTTGTATGCTGTGAGGTGTAGGAAACTGTGCTTCATGTTGGACAACATACTGTACTTTCCATGCACAGGTCCTCGACCACAACAGGCAGTTGGCTTCATTTTGCCAAAACAGTCAGTTGTGTATTCCCCTCACCCAACATGTGAAACATACGCATACTTGATGCTGCACTATGTCGGCAGGCTCCTAATGTGCACCATACGCATCACTATGTTTCATGCATCCAATGTAGGGTCACTTGCAATTGCAATTGCATATGTGTTAGTCACAACTGTTGTAGAGACAGTATGAGACGTCCAACACCTAAATCTCTGAAGGATGTGTGCAGTCATGTCATGACAGTATTGTCAATAATGACCTGTGACATAAGCTATCTTCATCTTGTCTTGGTACCTTGTAGCACACAGCGCTGTCCTTGCGTATGGCACATTTGTGACTCCTGAGGTGATAAATCTGGCCGGCTGGCTTCAGCTCAACTGCTGCCAGCGCATGGGCGTGCTCACTGGTTTAGTCATGGATCCAGCCAGATGCCTCAGCAGGTCTAAGTTCCCGTACCCAATCCGAAGCTCGTGGGTCTGCAGAATACGTGAGCAGCGCGAACAACATAGCATTTCGTCGTTGACTCTTGTAGAAGTATAGCAGCTTCATCATGCAACAAAGCATGACACAGCGGACGCTCGCGCAGCCGTTTAGAATTGCCGTGAAACCCTTCACCTGCTCCGCTGCAGGCGGAACTCGGTCACCATTTAAGCAGATGCGCAAGTCTGGCGGGAATTGCAATGCACAGGTAGCCCTCTCTTGCGGCTTGCTCTTTTGTTCGAGACAAGGCTGTCAAACAGCAAGGGAAGCTCGCGATCGGGTGTTGATCAGACTTTGGCCTGCACGTGCTTGCAGCGCGTCAGTGCGGCCGGAAAGGATCTGATACACAACTCCGGCATTCAACAGCAGGTAGGTCGTCTCTACACACACAGTTGTTTTCTTCAGCGCCAACGTCCTAGGCAGCCCGTGCTTGGCAGCTAGAAACCTGCAAACCTGAAACTGCTGATGCTCTTCTTGACATGCTGTGCACGCACATTCCATAAGCCATTTCCTCACTCATACAATCTAGAAACTTTTTCACTCTGTGGCAACTGTTTGCTGCAGTGCACGCTTGGGGTCAGAGCTCCCACGCCACAAAACATGATGACCCAGAGTCCTTGGTCAGTCAGTTCTATGACTTGGCACAGAAGGGCACCAAGCCAGACAGCTCTTTAGTCAGCTCCCTGAACACCAGCCTAGAGAAAAAAGGGTCTTCATTCGGACCCCAAGAGATTGCAAATTTGCTTTGGTCTGTTGCCAAAACAGGCACTAAACTAGACCCCAAAATTCTGGCCACTGTGTTTGGCTTGATCTCTGCCAAGGCTGGCTCTTTCAAGCCAGCACAGATTGCTGCTGTTCTGTGGGCTTTGGGCACCATAGGAGCCAAAGTCGACTCAGGTGGGTATTGCGTTTGTTCTCAAAACTCAACGATTTCAACTCAAAGATCAGCTCAAAGATGAAGTCGAAAATGGTGCTCTGCATGCTTGAGCACTGCCTGCCAGTCCACAGCTGCAAAAATGCTCATGGTTAAGTCAGGGGCTTTCTTCTGCAGCAGCCATGATGCATATGGGACAGTACAAAGCTGCAGAGCAGTGCACAGCATGCAGCGACACACATGAAACTGGAGTAAAGTTGTGCTGCATTTCCTGTGACCGTACAGCAGCCTGAGGTCTTATTGCTAAGCAGAAAAAGCTTGCAGGGCAGGTTGCAGTCAACCTGCCCTGCAAGTAGGCAGCAAAATCATCTTCCCATTGTTGTAAGCAACGTAGCACAGTCAGTGCACATGCCTTTGTAGCCACATACCTGCAGACTGGGGAAGATTTGGAATTGTGCGCCTCTAACTGCATGGCATGCAAGCCTAGCCACATTCTAGCCAATGTTTAACTGGTCCACGTTTGACTGCACAGGTGTCCAGTCAGCTTTATTTAGACAAAGGCTGCAACTGACCAGCTTAGTGGATGATTGCAGGTGTTGTTGCATCCCTGGGAAAAGCAATAGCAGGCCAGGTAGGCAATTTTGACCCCAGGTCTTTGACAGACGCCCTGTGGGGTTTTGCCAAATTGGGTGGCAAATTGGATGGCGGCACCATCAGCAAATTGGCTCAGAGGGTCAAGGAGCTGGCCTCTAAATTCAACCCTCAAGAAGCTGCCAATGCCCTGTGGGCTCTCGTCAAACTGGATCAGGCTAATGGAGGCCATGCCATGAGGGTGACTGAACTGTAATCATCATGACAATTTCTGTGATTGCACCGCTGTCTTTGCCAACGTGGGGACTGCACAAATGCAATCACTGCTTAGCAGCCAGTGTTGCTTCCCCCACTGTGTCCTCTGCTGAACATGAGGGCCTCAGGCTGAGGGGACAAGGCCTGCTATGAAGGCAGCTGCTCTGCATCTTTCAACCATTTGGGATGCATTCAGTCAAGAGACTTGCATTCAGGAGCAGGTCTTGAAATGCAACATGTCAGACAGCAACGCAAGGTCCCAATTCAGTGACACACGCAACTCCAAAGCTGTATAGTGTTTGCACATTGGTGCCTACTGACAGCAGATGCGGCAGTGGCCTCTTGAATCAGCTGTGGTCATACATCATGTCCCTGCCCTTACTGACAGAAGTTGCACAATCGACCAGGCTGCATGCGCAATCTTCCTCAGCTTATTAAAGAAAGCTTCTTCATCACTGGCTGCATACAAGCAGCTTCTTCATCATCAGCTGCATATGCACAGCTTTCCTAGTCTTCATCAGCTTGTTCAATTCTTGACCCTGAACCCTATGCGCAGCTTCTGACAGGGTGCTTGTGCACAGGCCATGCTTGCAGTGGGCGCTGGCGGTCTGGCAGTGAATGCAGTGAAGGGCATCTTTGGTGGAGGAGGGGACAGCAGCCCTGCTGAGAGCGGCAAGCAGGATCAGAAGCGCAGCACAGGTGGCGATGACCAGATCTCAAAGGCTCTGGCATCCCTCAGCAAATCAGGTATGCTAGCCTTCTATGACTTCTTTTTCTTACTCTTCGTCTACGTCAAATCTAAAATTATAAGTAAATGTGAGTCGTAGTACATTTGTAGAACCTTCAAATTTGCATAGGGGCAAGGACTGCATGGCTCTGCATACATTTGTTGATTAAGCTCTTGCTGTCATTGCTAATCAATGCTAGACATCTTGCGTGATCCTACAGGCTTGGTGCAATGCCTGATTGCTGTCGTGACCAATGTTATTGGTCACATTGAGCCTATGCACAGTGCATGATGTTTGGCTTTCTTGTCTGTCTGCCTGCCTGAGGTCACATGCATGAGCACAAGCAGTTGTCAGCCGTTCAACCACCGTTGCTGTTGGTCGCCGCAATAGCATTAGTCATCACAAGCACAGTGTATACTGTATCTGTTTTGATCTCGTCTCAGCGCATGCTACATCAGTGCATTGACACCAAACAAATGCCAAATGTGGTGCAGGCGCAGATCCAGCCATTATCAAAGCCATGGCAGAGGCTGCAAAGAAGTCTTCCCATGATGGCCATGACAGCAATGCACATATGGTTGATGCACTGGCCGCATTGCAGAAGCATGGCCATGATGAAGCAAAAGAAGAGCATCACAGTGGGGGCTTATTTGGCCTGTTTGGTCACTGAACTTGCAGAGACTAGAGACACCAGCTCAACCAGTAAAATATGTGTCACTGCATACATTTGTCCATCTCCGCTTAATTAAGCCTTGGCTTATAAGCCAAAGCTGGACATGTATATCTAGCAAGGGCTCGCTGATGCACTCACCAGCTGCAGGCCATCCTTACTGAACACCCTCTCATGTATCAGGCCTCCACAACTTTCAGGCAGAAGCAAAACTTGTCATGTCACACAGGTCAATCCATAGCGACGTCGACAGCTAGCGCTTCGCTAGGTTTTACAAAGTCTGGCGCAGCAGTGTAGCACAATCATGCAGAAAATCCCAATGCATACCTTAAGAGTACAGCAGGCATCCCCAAAAGGACGGCTAGCAAAGTGATAATCTCATGGGGCACCATAATTGTCCTAAGTATATATTCAAGTACGCCTTGCAGAAACGACTGATGAACTCAAGGAAGTTTTCAGGATTCTGAATAAGTCCTGCAAACTCTGGACATCCCAATCGTGTTTCATGACATATGCTTGACTGGCGGTACGGCAGACTGACGAGCTTCCCTCAATCTGTGAAATGTACGTGGACCAATGGCTTGTTGCCAACTTGGGCGTTGTGGCTGTGTCCACCAAACAATAGCCCGAGAGCCAGCAAGATAATCATCTGGTGTCTCAGCATTTCTGCTGTAGTACCACTCAGCAGCAATCTGTGGACATCTGCTTTGCAGCGAATTGCACTTGCAAGCCTTCTTGTTGCTGCAATATGGACAACCTCTCTGCAGTACGGACAACCTCTCTGCAATACGGACAACCTCTCCCCTTGTGATGGTGAAAGCGCTGATTGGGGCTCACTGTCCACCTATGTACTTGCCCCTTGGGACAATTGTGGCAAATCCAGTGCACCTGCTTATGACTGCCACATTTGATCTTAGCAGGATCCAGTCCAGCAAGTGCATTGAGCGCATAGTCATACTGCAGCATCATAGGGTGGCTTGTCGCAGCCAATGATGGATGGCTGGTTCTTGTACCATCTTGTACCATCTCTCTTGAAACCACGCCTTGCATTATAGCATTCAGGGCACACAGTGCTCTCATTGACGCGGCCAGCAATGCCTACATCCCACCGATGACTGCACACATGGCATTTCCAACTGACAACCTTCTCACTCTTCCATGTGTGATGGCTTGGAGTCAGATCATTTCCAGCATAATCCCAATCCTTGGCTATATGCGGCGCCAAGCTTGCTAGTGAGTTGTGAGTACAGACAGCATGACTGGAACAAAAAGGACAATCACAGCCTTCTGATCTGCATCTGACCTCAGTTTCCCACTGATGCGGTTTGCCATCTGGGCACTTGTCGCATCTCCACCAAACCTTTGCAGTAGAAAATGGTTTCACCACTATGCCGCCAAGATGACAATTTCTGGTATGATCCCACTCCCGCTGCAGATTTGACTTTAGGCCACTGATATCTGGTCCATGCAGGGACAATGGCAGATGGGGGCCAGCGCAACACAGGCATGACTGGCCAGAGCTGCGCTGCGTTCTTTGCCAGCTGGACTCTGCACTGGTACAACAAAGAATGAGCTGCAATGCACAGAGTCACATAAAGATACACAGAACAGACAGGTACCGCACATTGTGCTGCAGTAACAGCGTGGGAACAAGCACAGAGGAAGAAGCGTATGCTTGCCTGCTAGTTCAGGGTGTACTCTGTTGTGTTGCCTTGAGCGCAACACTTCAGCATGCGCAGCATGTCTAAAAAGAGCTTGACGCTCATCACTGAAAGACGGTTGGTGTCTGCAGGCTCTGCAGGCACAGTACGTTTGCGTGACCTTTCTTGCCACATATGAACATTCCAAGCAATGTTGCCACTTTGGTCCTGATGCTTTGAAGGTTGTCATAATGCTGAGACACTGTACGATGCCCTGCATACGAAGCCAAAAGTTTCGTTTTGACTCTCAGGGCAGGGCGCTGCCCAGCATGAAGTCTGTGCAGGCACATACAGATTATGTCACAGCTTGCGTCAATCTCACCGCTCAGGAAAAAGTGCACGTTTAAACAACAATCAGCTTTTGCTTTCATTGCTGACACGTTTGCTGTTTTCTAATGCCTGCTCAGCAACTATAACTTGAACAACTGCAAGATGTGATTTGCCTGGAGTTGCCAGCAGCGCTTGCCAACAGGTGTGTCTCTCCTTGCAGTAGCTTGCACATCGAGTGATCAAGTGCAGTTGTGTACCACTTGCTTTATAGTCACAACTGTCTGGTGCTTGGGGTGCCTATGCCTTGCATGAGCAAAGTTACAGGCAGGTTCACTCAACTAAATTGAGGTCAGCTGTGCCCTGCTTGGCATACTTTGGCTTGTTTGCCTGCCATAGCTCAGTCAGAGCTGCAATGTATTTCCTGTGATAATGATCTACTTGCTGCAGCCCCTCTGAACTTCTGATGTCGCCTTCGTACCTGCATGGCAGGTGTACAGCAATTTCATGATGATGACGTGTACAACTTTTTTTCAGTCCAACATTTCCAGCTTGTTTGTGATGAAAGCCAATTGCTGCAAATCAGAGGCCAACACACTACACAGACACAACAGCAGCACATGACATCCAACTGCTAAGAGTTGCATGAGGACCAGCGCACGTGCATTTACCTGGACACTGATATGGGAGCTCCAACTACTGTGTTGATGGGACAGCGCTTGGGCAGGAAGCCAAACGGAATCGCAACGCCTTGTCCCCAGAAGATGGGAATGGTGATGCCCACCTTGCGCTCCATCCATCTGCATGCCAATCATACAGACATTCAGTTTCTCCACGTTGACGCCAATCCATGTTGTTGGTTGCTTCAGCCGTGCTTGATTACATGAGAGTAAACTTGATCCGGCCTAGTGATGCTGAAGTAATTGTGGAACTCGCTACTATGGACTCGTACCAGGGGCAATCAATGCAGCGTGTCTGCAGGCAGGCTGTGTGGCACACAGGGCAGAGCTGGCATTGCCCTTTCATCTATCAGAGCCCCACAGCAAAGTTATGAACACCTATTATGGTGTCATGATTTTGACTGTACCAAAGTCGGTTAGTCATGCAGTGCACTGCGACCTGAGGCAGAGTGCGCATACCGTAAGTGATGCACAGCAAGTGATGTACAGTAAGAGATGTATAGGAAGTGATGTACAGTGTGCGATGCTCAGCATTAATCAACCTGAGGCAAAGCAGGGCAGCAGCAGCAGCAGCTCTCACATTTGAAAGTTTCTGAGCCCAGAGTTGGGGTCCCCCCTGATGGTACTGTACACTTCGTTCTCCCCAAAATTGATGACTGGGACCAGGGACGCGCCCGTCTGTAACGCTACTCTTACGAAGCCCTTACGCCGGCGTAACACCAGGTCCATTGTTCCAGGGCCAGCATACAAGCTCTCTGTGGCCCCACCAATAGCCAACATGATGGACTGGCCTTTGCCACTGCAGATACAGAACATGGTAAGTCAGCATAAAGTGGGTGGTGAGTGAGTTAGTGAGTGAGAGAGTCAGCAAGTGGCAAAGCGAGCAGGCAGCCAGCAGAGTGAGTGATGAAATAAGGGACCGCCTGCAAGCAGGTGCATTTGCTTCCCGCTTGACTCCCCCACTGAGTTTGTAACCTTGTGGCAGCCTCCGACCACGCAATTTGTTTCTATGGGAGGTTCTCACAACTCAAAAAGTAAGAACAGAAAAAAGCATGAGCATGCTGCTGCTGGGTATGCTGAGCAATGCCGCTCCTCAATAATGCTGCCATGAATGCATGATCAAGGGCGTGTAGTACTGCTTTGTCAATGCATCAGCATGACTGTAGCAAGGCTGCATAGCAGCACATTAGGATCATGCAAATATGGATGCAGCGATGTGTGCAAGCAGTGAGAGGCAGACGCCACCTCTTGAGGATCTTGGTACATGTCTGTCTGCTGACGTCTGACAGCCCATGCATCAGCAAGTACTCTCTCATGAACGGCATCCTCAGGTTGGTCGTCAGCGTCAGCACATGCATGGTCAGCCCTGGAAACTGCTTTGCAAAACCAGTGCCTTCAGTAGCAAATGCCAGCCATGAGCTGCAAAGAAGTACATTTGTTCTGCCTTGTTGGCAAGCATGCTACTGAGTTTAAATGATCCAGTCAATGCAGTTATGAGCAACTGCAGTAGCATTCCATTACCATTGTTCAATCAGGGTGACATGCATGTGTCAGGTTGTGTGCTGCAGTTCTTTGCTGCATGGCAGGTATGACAACCAACACATCATACCATCTGCCTTAGTCCAAGGTTCTTGATTCTTGTGCACTGCATTGCAGCTTACCTCCAGCTTGTTATGCCGTGTGGGTGGCACGCAAACAGGTAATTACCAGTGGGATCCAGGTCTGCTGACTTGTGCAACTTAGCAGGAAAGTATTCTGCTGCTTTCCTCCATCCTGACCAACTGGTAGACAGCTGCAAGGTTCAGTGCATGTGCGACAGACTGTTCCTTGTACAGCAGCGTTCTGAAGACCACTGATCACACTCTGCTCATGCCATACCTCCTGAAGTGTGTCGGGTAAACATGTGTCGACAAGGCTCTGTTGCCGTGGTACAAGAAGATGTACGCAAGGTACCTGCGTGATACCAAGTTGCTGAAATTTGGGTTTGCTGCACAAGGCAGGCAGAGCTGAAAGTTCACACACAAGGCAGGCTTACAAGGTCATCAAGGCTGCGGATATCTTGTGAAAGAAGCATGCAATCACCAACGCGATCCACATGCCCCAGCTCCACATGCCGAAGTGAAACGCGACCACGCATCTTGCGATCAACTGCTGCGAGGCCGACAAACTTGCTTGTTCTGCCTTCATTATGGCACCTACTGTACCTGGCCAGGAACTGCCGGTTTTCAAGAACTCAAAGCATGTACGGCAGGGGCGTTGTGCACGCAAGACGCTCAGTCTTTTCAGCTGTCATTGCCTGAGACTATTTCAGGGAATGATGTCTACAGGTCCGTCCCCAGGTCCAACGGCGCTAACACAAATGTGATGTTGGGTTGGTTTGCAAACGATTTTTTGATGCAAGATACCTCAGAGCGCACGCGCTGCTGCCCCAGCTGCTACACCATGCTGCATTCACATTGAGCTGTCTTTGTAACATCCTAGCTTCAGACATGACCAGGTTGTCTATATTAATTACATTGTCACATGAGACCTTCTCCAAAATGAACACTCTTCGCTTTTGCATCAGAAACTTCAGCACATTTGCTTTCTCGACTTAGCTATACTTTTTGCAGCAGCGTGAATGACAATAGCAACTTCAGCAACAGTACAACACCCTTGGCACCCTTGCAGAAGTCTTCGAAATGCAGCCACATCAGATCAATCTATACATCCTTGCAATATATTGTCAAGATAGGCTGTTGATCAACCTGATGCAACAGCTTTCAGCAAAACGTCTTGTCACACGTTTTCATGCCGGAAGGCCAATCAAACATCACAACATGGCCCATGCGTTGATGTCTTCAATGGGAGTCAGTCACATCATGCTCAATGCCAATGCTGCAGCCAAACATCGAGGCGCTTACTGCCCACAAAGTGATGCCAAATGGGGCAGCTCCACTCTTGACAGCTGCAGTAGACACAGCATGGGTCAGCAATTGATCACATGTGACAGGGCCAGGTCAAGCAGCAGCCCTGGTCTCCTGCTACCGAGCTCAGCCTTAGTCAATGCTCAGCATCAACAAGGTCATTTCAAGGAAGTTCCTGAGTAATGGTGCAATCAGCAACCTATGTAAGACGCAAATAGATCCACTTACAGCTGCCTCATTGTAAAGCCTGGTTTGCACGAAGCACACTCATGTCTATGGTGGTCATTGCGTGACTACACAGAGTTGTTAAAAGTGCATAAGGAAAGCAGGTGGAGGCTAACATGCATGTTAGCATATGGGCTTGTTGTGCTTCCCTTAGACACACCAGTGACTGTGACAGTGCCAAAGCTGTCACCAAAAATTGATGAAACATCATTGGACTGCAGCACTGCAGCCTGAGCACTTTGACCTTCTAGAGCAGCTGCAGCATCAGCGGTGGTGAAAGCTATTGAACTGGACACACTAATTGATCCTGATACCACCTTGGTGATCGTCACATTCACCAGCTGCTGGATGGCTGCAAGGATGTTGCTCTCCAGTGTTGCAATGAACTGCAGTGGTCTGTGAGTGGACTCCAGCGACAACTCCGGGAGTTGTCATATCCTATTGACATACCCTAGTAGGGTGTGTGTCGTGTGTGCATAAGGAAACAGCAAAATACAGATTGACAAGCAGCACTGTTGGCTTGCCTGGCATGACTCTTGTCACTGGTGTGAGTTTGAATGTGCTCAGCGTACAAATGCAGGGCATCAGTACTCACAAGAACCAGCTGGTGTACACATGTGCAAGGCATGTGACCACATCATCAGCAAGTGTGTCATCATGCATCATGGCCCAAAGCATTACCCGGGCACGCTCAGCAGCTGTGAAGGCATCTACAGTGGCATAGTCGGACAGTAAGGCTGTGGAGATCACTGCTGGCACCACACTAGCATTTGAGGTGGCGTGGCTGATGACTGGTGCAGGGGAGCTGGTGACTCTTGGTGGTGAAGGACTGCTGACAGTGGCCGCCCCTGTGCAGGATGAAGTCAACCTGAGGCACCGCGTTCAAACATGCTGAAACAGGACCTCATGCAGAGAGGTACTGAAGACTGAATGTACTTCAAAGTGTATGTGCCTGACCCGAGGGGCGAACAAGGCAGGATTGAGTGAATGAAGGAAGGGATGAATGAGTAAGTGTCCAAACATGATGCTGGTTGGGCAATCGTGTGTGCATGTATGCAGATGTGTCCGGGGTTAATGTACACAAAGGGCATGCATCAAAAGTTTACGAACCAGTGTTCAAAGGACACTCTGTTCCATGACCTAAATAATAATAATAATAATAATTAAAACGCTTTCCAGCTCATGATGAGCTAGGTACGTGCAGGACAAGTCTTGTCTCTCCAGAGCAGCCTGTCTTGTGCATCCCTATAAGGCTACTAATACGACAGTTTTGACAATCACGTAATGCAACATCATTGAAACTAGACCTAGGGCGGCCAGGTGGGCGAAGCCCCTTGACTTCACCAAACAAACTGTTCAAGCTGGTGAGACTTCCGCAGCAAGTGATGACCGCTTCGGCATCGCAAATGCTCTTTTGGAAATGCCCGACTGTTATGGCGCACACCGCAAAATTGCTGCTTCATTGGAATCTTCACAGAGTGAATCTAGATTTCAAACGAAGCGAAGCTTAATTGTCGGATTTAACTGAAAAATGAAAATCCGATTAGCGTCCGAGTTAAGGCCGGATTGCTAATCGACTTCCCAGATTTGGACACGCTGATCAGAGTCTGATCATCAGACGTCCACACTGTGCTTCATTTGTCCCTTATTTCTATCTTAATCATCATCAGGCAAAACTTTTGAAATAATACTATTTGAAATAATTGAGCACCCGAACAACGGAGGCGGCTCCTGCGGCGGATCGTGCGCACCAGCAGCGGTCTTGCTCGCGCATTTCGCATGGCTGTGCATTCTGTTGCACACTAGTTTGCACTAGTTGCAACAGTTGTTTCCTAGGAAGGTCTGCTGCCATGTCCGATCATGGATGAACATGCTGTTTTCTATGCTGAAATCGGGCGTATACGGAAAGCGTAGAAGCTAGGAGGGAAGCTGACTCAATCTTCGAAAAACAGCGCTGAAAGCAGCTGTGATGCTTGATGCAGGGCTGTGAGTCTCCACGAAGTAATGTCATGGTGCTAGCTGTGTTTTGAGTCTGCATGCCACAAGTGCTGCACCTGAAAGAAAATGGTCTCACTGGGGCAAACTGTACCGCAATTACAGGAGCAGCCTTGCATTGCTCAGGGCTGAGATGCTCATTGCTGTCAGTAGCGCAACCATGGTAGCTAACAAAGATTTCAAAAGTGCTGATGAGGCACAATTTGGCACTGCTTTGGCTGACTGTATGCTTCCGCACCCGCACCCGCACCTGCCGCACCGGATACGCGCACCCCCGCACCTGGTATTTGGCAAGTCCTCAGTGTGGGTGCGGCGTCCGGCAATAAATGGCATTGAACTGGCTTACACAGCCGCAAAAAGCATGTATACAGCACGTTCGTTGGCAAGTTGATGCCGCGACCGCTGTGTGTTCAAGTGCCGACATTTGCGGTGCTTGTTACGACTTTACATGTGTTACAGAGCAGCCTGAGACCGTTATGTGCTTGTTATGGTTGACTAATGGCGCTAGTACCGCACCAAGGCCTCGGTTCGCGCACCCGCTGGGTGCGCGCACCAGGTTCGCGCACCGCCGCACCCAACTTCAAAAATTGCCGCACCGTGGAAACTATGCTTCCAAGTGGCAGTGTGTGAACATTCATTACCGTTAGTGATGTCTTTTTCGTCCCTCATTTTGTCAGCTCGGTCTTTTGTTTGGTTGCACTGACTATGCTGTTGCATGATGTTGACTTGTAGAAACGTTTGACTTGAAAAAATGATCAAAGCAAGCTGATCAGAGCAATGATTGACGATATATTGCAACATCTGTCATATATGCTGTAGACACGTTGTCTACACTCATTTACGCTTGTGTATGCTGTATATGCTGAATTTGATGGCCATGAGCATGATTGCGTAGAATCAGCAACATACAGTGCATTATACACTAACACGTAGATCTCCTGCGTACTTGTATGTTGCATGTTGAATTTCTGTGTATATGCCAGGCCTAACAGAGCATGACTATTCATATGGGTGGATCTGAAGTATCATATACATGACTCATCCAGGGCACTCTCGATAGTCTTCTAGCACCTGAGTACTGCCTGAACAGCAAGGCCAACCTAGTGTGCAAGAAGAGGCCAACATGCATGTGACCCAAGTCTTCATCATCAGCAGCTGCTTGGCTGGGATGATGCTTGAGTGCTTTTCTGACATCTGCATGATGCCAAGCAGATTCCCTTGCACCCAAGTGGACGCTTATCAGATGCTGCAGCTGATCTTCACACTCTTCATTGCACCAGCCTTGCAACGCCATCTCAAACCTGCATGATCCAGCCAACGTTCAGCATCGGCATCAAAGCATGTGTGCATGTCACCATAATGGCCCTATTCACATGCACAAATGCGAGCTCACAAACTCAACATAGCTGAACAAGCAAGACTGTCAGCTTGCTCATGTTGCTGCATAAGCTGCAATGAAAGAGCTGAAATGAATGCCAATTACGAAGCAGACGGTCAGCTGTGCAGCATCAGCTGCGATGAAAGGGCTGGTCAATGCTTCTAGAAAGCATCACCCATGGGAGGGGAGGGGAGGGGAGGGGAGGGGAGGGGAGTCACCTGTCCATGACTCCTGCTGCATGGGTGCCCATGTCATGGCCATCAGGGGTGAGCCGCCAGCCAGGGTCAAATAAGTTTATAGTGGGTCTGAAGTAGCCGTAGCCAGGATCCGTAGCCATGATGCCAAACTCATCCCAAAAGATATGCGCAATGGCCATATCTGCCACATGAGAAGCAAACTTTTACAGCTCAAACAAAGCACATAAGCGAATGTATGAAACAAAGATGTTTGATTGGCTGGGTTGACAAATGTAGGGTATGAGACAATTCAATATCAGTGCAAAGCTTGAAGGGAACTTCAGCACAAAGTGTCATGCCAGCACTGTGAATGCAAGATAGCAACATTCTCAAGAACAGCTGCCTTGGGCACCACCACTCCATCACGACACATGCATGACCACCAGCACTTTCAGTACACTGTGCATGACTTTAGTAACTCGTGATGCACCTCCTTTCATGCCTGACATGCTGCAGTGAGAATCGCTGGACAATGTTTGAGCAGTCAATGCATGTATAGATAGATGGACAGTGGCCTTGAAGCTTGCACTGCTGACGCCATGTACTCAGGCATTGCACTTGTCAGTATGCACATGCGGCAACATACTTCCCCGGTTCTCCCATGCAAGACTCACAAGGCAAAAGCCATACACTTGGTATCATTTCAGTATGAAAACCAAGAAAAAGTTTCTTTTTTGATAATTTTGCAAAAAACTGTATTAAATATGAAAAGCAAAACAACAATCAAAGCGTGCAAGATGAGCATCAGACAGTGGAGTTGCAGGAGTTGGAAGGGCTGACCTCCTGCGCCTTGGTGGGCCCATCCCATACTTCGGACAGCCAACTCAATGTCCTCATAGCTGCGCATGCGCATCAGCCCCTGACTGAAGATCATTCCAGCCCCTGCAGCAGTGGACTAATGCTGACCTAATCCTTGCACCTGGCTGATCTTGCAGTTGTGCTGATCTTCCAGTATACAGACTGTTTCAGGGCTGCTGCTGAGCCTCTGTCTGCCTGTTCAGAACTGACCTTGTGACCAAAACACCAGACCGCTTCAGGCCTGGCACTGACTCTTTCATTCTGAGACGGCTTGTGGCTAAATGTCAGGCAGAGCAAATTGGCTTGCAGCGACAGCAGCGGCGAGGGCAAAGCTGGGGAGGAATAAGCCGTTGAACACATGCATGTTGATAGGCAGGCACAAGCAACTGAACAAGCTTGGAGTTGTGGCAAAAACAGGGCATGGGCTGAGACCCCCAATGCTATTTCCACTGGTGTTGCAGTCAGTCGAGGCACAGCACACCAATGCTCGCACAACAATCAGTGTAGGAGACATGCAGCTTACTATATGGTGGATGCATTACTAAGAACACAACAGCCACCAAAGCATTCAGCCTTATGTGCCACGAACCAAGCAATGATTGACATGATTTCCATGAAAAAATATGAAACAAATCACTTTAGAAATTTGGGAAAAAGGGTGAATACATTGAATGTACACCACTCCTGAGGGGACAGTGAAGATCCTGAAGACGCCCCAGCTTCTGCCAATGAGAACACAAGAGAACTCACAATCTTTGTTGATCATGAAGTGCAATGCAATCTGAACAATATGGAGGGAAAGGACATCTTACCACCATGGGGCCAAAACCAATGGAAGCGTGCCGGATTGCAGTTGCCATCAGCAAACAGACCCAGGTTGTCAGATGTACACACATCCTCAGGCTTGCAGGGACATGCCTGCATGAAAGCAAGCAGCCGTAAGCAAGCAGCAAGTGGGTGTCATGATGACACATCATGCGACTGAACTGTCATGACCCTTCTTTTGCTATCACACTGCAACATATGCATACAGACCACCCTGTGACACAGGCGATTGTCTGCAATCAGCATTCAGTGCTTCACGGCAAACAATGCCTGTGCTTGGGGCTCTAAGCAATGACATAGTAAGGGTCCATCTCTTGACTGTTATTGATGTGGCTTATTATCACAGCCAGTCAGAACTTGGAGATGCTGGACAGAGTCTGATAAAACACACTTGCTCAACACTGGTGCACAACACCATCACAGCAAGTATGGGGTAAGCTCTTGCCCTAGGAGCTCAAAAGACCGCATAGGTTTCACTGTAACGCACATGCTCAGGTGTCACTCACCATACCAGCGCATGAAGTATGGCTTGGAATCTTACCCTAGGAGCTCTGAAACCGACATAGGTTTTATTGGAGGGGGGCCCCTCTGCAGGGTCTGTGTAGTTGCAGGGCAAGCATCTGGGGGCTATTCTGTTTGGATGCTGATACTGGCTCATGTCAAAGTCTGCATTCAAGCCCACATACATGTTTTTTTTAATCAAAATCTGTATAGCTTCACGGCGCATTCCAGGTGATGGACGGGGAGTAAGTCATGGCATCAAGTGTGATGGCTGGCCTTGCAAAGCTCACTCACATGAAGTCCGAGCAGGACTTCATACAGGGAGCTGATCAGGAGCGTGTGTATCTGAGCCTAGGAGAAGACACATGTCAGATGAATGATGGATGAGTGAAAGAAGTCACTTGTGCAAATGGCAAAAGGCATTGCATGCTGATGTTCAGGCACAATGTCCTGTCTGGTATCTGAGTGTGTCACTTCGAATTGCATGAGCAAGTAAAGAAACTGGTGTTTGTGTAATGCATGTGCAAGGATGTTTGGCATGCCATGTTCCACGAGCTGCAGTGGGAAACAGACTGCATTTGGAACAGCATATGGACACAAAGGCAGCAACGGGTGTCACATACTTTTGAGGTCAGTTGGAAACCAAATGTGGTCCGACAGAATGTATGGCATGGTATGATCCAGGGTTTCCAGCATTCTCAGGGCATTGTCCACATAAAACACTGTATCGTCATCCCCAAACAGGATCCACTTGTAGCTATCTATGCCTGCTGTGTTGTTGGCAATGAAAGGCGCCATGCACGCCCTGAACATAGAACAGACCAACACAAACAGCATGTAAGTCGCAAGCTTTTACCTGTATATACATGAGGTACAGTCCTGAGACCTGTCAGACGGTACACATCTAACGACAGCTTCACTGACAGGTGCAGAGCATGATTGGTACATGCCAGCACAGAATGACAGCAACACAGCACGTAAAATTTCACAAATCATGCACTTGGCATGCCGCATGCATTATTGATGAGTCACTGCCTGTGCCTGCCCAAGCTAGCTAGCACGACCTATATGACAACTCCTGCATGTGCAAAAGAGAGGCAGTCACAGGACGTGGCCTGGACTTCATACCTCATGTCCCCCATCTTGAAGCTTCTGTCAGTCAGATCAGGGTAATCTGCAAATTGCTCCAGATGTGATGTGGTGCCTTGCTGAAACGCTGTTGATGTGTTTGTGAGGTCATAGCCAGTCTCCATGACGATGACCGTAGGCACTCCCTCTCGCCATGCTCTAGTGGCTTCAGGCAGTAGCATTCTGCAGTTGCCATCGCATTCTGATTGAGGAGCATCCACACAGCTGATGTCATTGCAATGTGCATGTATGCAGCTAAAAACACAGACAAACGCCCAGGCTGGGCAGAGGGCAGGTGGATATGAGGTGCGCTTACCGCTGTGTGGTTCCAGTCATTGCCACAAGAAGATCGCTTCGGGTCAGCCCAGCTTTGTGCTTTTCAGAGTAACCAGGTCGTGAGACAAGGTACAGCAGAGGCACTATGAAACAGGTCAACACCGCTGTCAGAACGGCTGCGGCTTTGTATCGAAAAGATTTTTTTCGGGAAAACCTTCTGCTTTGGTCCAAGAACATGGCACGCCACCGCAGCCTTGACGGACTACGTGTGTACAACTGTGTAATAGACAGCGTTCTGTCTCCGGCACCTCTGTGCCGCCTCTCAAGCCAGAAGTTAGACCTCACAGAAAGACGTCAAAAGTAAGATGAAGAGTTAACCAACAATGGGATGATGTAGACTTCACGCAGCGGCTAAGCTAGCTAGTATGCCAGCATGCATATGACGAGCCAGATCTAAAGCAGAAACTGACTGTCGCACAACCCTGACAGAAGTCATGAAATGCTACAGCATTTCACAGTAATCGCAGTTGGTGCCGCCAAACAAGCGGCCCAAACACCCAGAGAGAGAGAGAGATTACAATGCTTTAGCCAGCCAGCAAGTCTGATCACATATAGAAGAAGACGAAGGTCAAATGTGGAAAACATCAAGACAGTCTAGAACGAACTTGAAAACCTGCATATGAT
>JAABUP010004628.1_pt1 | contig 22156 bp, 20 predicted proteins | sample 5559201 | NCBI WGS metagenome assembly JAABUP01 (sample SAMN10711887, study PRJNA513373) | rock metagenome | isolation source: Antarctica rocks | place: Antarctica | reverse complement strand
GTAGATCTCCACGACGAACATCCCCGGCCCCCCAAAACCGGGAGCCTATCCACTGGCCGGATTTTACTCCGCCCGCGTCAGCACTTCGCCGGCGCTCCAGTGGCCTGCTTTGTCACCGCCCTTCACACCACAAAGCGCGCCGGGCTTTTTGCTGCCGTCCGCCGCAAAACTCAGCAAGGCGGCCAGATCGCCGCGCAGCACGATCGCCAGCTCGCGGGACCGCTTCGGCGTCGGCCTCCTCGAGAGCGTCCTGCAGCGCCGCCACCTTCGCCCGGTACAACTCCCCCAGGTTCGGAAGCAGCCGTGGCGCGGGCGCCACGCCCGCTTGCCTCCAGGGTCCGCTCGCGGCCTTCCCGCTCCTTGAGGGCGGCCAGCAGAGCCGCAGACCCGCCGTCGTCCGAAAATCACGGTGATGACGCGGGAAAGTCGCCCGCCCGGATCTGTGGGGCGAAACCGAACGGCGAGCTACTCGACCACGATCCTCTGGGCAGCGCGCCCGCCGGGAAACACGGCTTTTATTCCTACGTGAGGTGCTTTCCGGTCGGGCCGGTTGAGGCAAGCTTCACGAGAGGTCGTCCGCACGGGCCCGGGAGCCCCGCGGGCGACCTTCCGCATTTCGCTTCAGACGCCCACGAGGGCCAGCACGCGCAAGGGGCTGCCTGAGCCGTGCTCGATCTTCAACGGCGGCGTGATCAGGATCGCACCAGTGGGCGGCAGTTGATCGAGGTTGATGAGGCTCGCGAGCCCCAGCTTGTCGGCGCCGTGCATCAGATTGTGGGCGGGGAACGGCGGATCGAACAGGAAAGCCTGCCCGTGGTCCGTGCCGACCGCCTCGACACCCCAGCCGTTCACGTTTCGCTGCTGGACCAGGAACCGGATCGCCTCCGGAGAGGGGCCGGGCGTATGGGGGCCGTCGCTCTGCACGTTCAGGAACGCATCGGGTTCGGTCCGCTTTGACCAATCGGTCCGCATGAGCACCCAGGCCCCCTCCGGGATGCGGCCGTGCTGGGCCTCGAAGGCCGCGATATGTTCGGGCTTCAGAGTGAACCGCTCGTCGGATGCGGCCTCGACCGAGCAGTCGATCACCACGGCCGGCGCAACGAGCCGCTGAACGGGAATCGTGTCCGTGAAACCGTCCGCGTGGTCCTTACCCGTGACCCAGTGCACGGGCGCGTCGAAATGCGTCCCCGTATGCTCGCCCATGGAAATGTTATTCCAATACCAGGCGGGCCCGCGCTCGTCGTAGCGGGAGATCTCCTCGATCCTGAAAGGGTTGGACGGCGCGTTGGGCGGCGGGAGCCCGATCACAGGCGTGGACGGGCGCAGCGTCTGCGTCAAGTCCACGACGCGGATGCTGCCGCTGGCGAGACCCGCGGCAAATCGGTTCAACAGATCGGTCGACATCCTCACCCTCCATGGTAGGCACGTGATTACCGCGCCGTCCGCAGCCGCCGGCTGCGTGCGTCGACATAGGCCGTCAGCCGGACCAGGGGCCACAGGATGGCGATATAGATGACGGCCGCGCCAATGAGCGGCGTCGGGTTCGCGAAAAGGGCCTGGCTGTCGGTCGCCTGCTTCAGGAGATCGGGCATGGCCACCACCGAGGCCAGCGACGTGTCCTTGATGACCGACACTATGTTGCTCGTCTGCGGCGGCGTGGCGACGCGCAGCGCCTGCGGCAGGATGACCGTCCGGACCACCTGGCGGAACTTCAGCCCCAGCGCCAAGGCTGCCTCGGCTTGGCCGCCCGGGATGCTCTCGATGGCGGCCCGGAAGACCTCCGCCGTGAAGGCGGACAGGACCAGGATCAGGGCGAGGCTGGCCGATGTGAAAGACGAGAGGGTCACGCCCACGAAGGGCAGGGCGTAGTAGATAAGGACGATGACGACCAGGACCGGAATCGCACGGAACAGGTCGATGTAGATGATGCACAGCATGCGGGGCACCTTCGGCCCGTATAGGCGCCACAGGCAGAGCGCAATCCCTAAAAGGGTGCCGCATACGACCGCCGTGACACCCAGCAGCAGCGTGTTGCCCAGGCCGCGAAGCAGGATGGGAAACGATTGAACGAACACCTGCGGGTTGAAGAAGGTGTTGATCAGTTCCACGCATCTGCTTCCCGGCAATTCGTGATGGACGTCTGTGTGCTTTGATCTACTCGGTCGGTAGCGGCGCGACGGTCAGCGTGCTCGATCCGGCCTCGGCATCCATTCCGAACCATTTCTTGTGGATCGCCCCGAGCGTGCCATCCTGCTTCATCGCCGAGATCGCGTCGCTCACCGGCTTGAGCAGGGACGACCCCTTCTTCAACATGATCGCGAAATGCTCGCCGGTCGGGATGCGGACCGCGATCTTGTAGCCGGGTGTCTTGGACATCGCATATTGGAACCCGGCGACTTCCCCCACGCCGCCGTCGATGCGTCCGTTGCGCACGTCCAGCATGAGGTTGTCCTGGGACGTGTAGCTCTTGGTTTCGGCGACGCCGAGCTTCTCGCCTTCCTTCTTGAGATAGGCCTCGCCCGAGGAGGCCGCGATGACGCCGAGCGTCTTGCCCTTCATGGCCTCCAGGGTGGCCAGGAGCGAGTCCGCCTTGGTCAGGACCGCGCCGTCGCTGTCGTAATAGGGCTGCGTGAAGGCCTGGTTCTTGAGCCGTTCGGGCGTGATGGTGATGGATGAGATCGCCATGTCGATGCGCCCGGAACTGATCCCGGCGAACAGTGCCTGGAACCCGTAGTCCTGGAAGGCCGCGGTCGTGTTCAGGCGCTTGGCGACATCGTTCACGACATCGACCTCGAATCCCTCGAAATGCCCGTCAGCGGCCTTGAACTCCCAAGGTGGGTTGGCCGGATAGGCGCCGACTTTGAGGGGGTCGGCCGCCAGGGCTGGGGTTGCCGCCAAGAGAACGCCCAGGACCGCCACAAGCGATCGGCGTGACACCATCATCATGGGTCGTTTCTCCACGTCAGGCGAAGGCCCCGACCAGCCGGTCGAGCGCATCTTCCAGAGTTTTGCGGTCGCGCAGGACGCACATGCGCAGGAAACGCCGAGCCGAATCCCCGAACATGTAGCCTGGCGCCAGGCCAACGCGCGCCGCCTCCAGAACCCGGAAGCACGCCGCGCGTGAGTCCTCCTCGCCCTTGAGGCCGAAGAAGGTGTACATGCCTCCCCGCGGCTTCTCGGGCAGCAAAAAGGCCGGACAGGCCGAAAGGCGCTCGTAGGACAGGTCCATTCCGCGAGCGAGCTTGGCCTTGATCGCCCGCACCACCGGCTCGCCGTTCTGGAGGGCCTCGAGCGCGCCGGCCTGAACGAACCCCGCCGTGCCGCTGTTCATGTATTGAGTGAGCGCGGCCACCTCGGCGGCAAGGCCGGAGGGATGATTGAGCCAGCCGACGCGCCAGCCCGTCATGGCCCAGGCTTTCGAGAAGCTGTTGACGACGAGCACGCGGTCGTCGTCCTCGGCGCCCTCCAGGATGGACGGCGCTGCCTCGCCTTCGAAGTAGAGGCGTCCGTAGACCTCGTCGGAAACGATCCAGATCCCGGTGCGCCGGCTGAACGCCAGCAGGGCCGCGAACTCCTCGCGCGAGGCGGTCCAGCCCGTGGGGTTCGAGGGCGTCGACAGCACGATGGCCCTCGTGCGGGCGTCGCAGGTTCCGAACAGTCGATCAAGGTCGAGATGGAAATCGGTGTCGAAGCCGAGCGGCACCGGACGGGGCTCGGCGCCCAGGGCGAAGATGGTCCGCGCAATGTTGGGCCATTGCGGCTCGAGATAGACGGCGTTGGTTCCGCCATCCAGGACGAGCGACAGCCCGAGATAGAGTGCCTGCATCCCGCCGGGCGTGACCGTCGAGCGATCGGCCGGGATCAGTCGCCCATAGAGGCGCGTCAGATAGGCCGACAGTTCCGACGTCAGCGTCGGCATGCCGCGCATGTCCGGGATGTAGAAGGTGCTTCCCCTGTCCAAGGCGCACTTCGCGGCCGCCCGGATCGCCTCGGAAGTGACGTCGTCGCCTTCGCCGTACCAGAGAGGGATGACGTCACCCAGGGCGCGTGCCCGGACCGCGAGTTCTGCGATGTTTTCCGTGTCGAGGTCTTGGATCTGCGCTCGCACACCGTGACGGGCGGAGAGAAAATCGTTGCGGCCGTGCCGCGGGCCGGCAGGGGAGCAATTCACGCAGCACCTTTCATCAGCCCGGTGAAGGCTGTCCTGACCGACGCGAACCCGGCGGCGATCAGGCCGATGTCGTTGGCGGTGACCGCCATTGCATAGCCCTCGCGCAGGCGCCGGGCTGCGTCCTCGGGACCGCTTGTGAAGATTCCGCAGGGGAGGCGGGCCGCTTGGCAAGCGTCCAGAATATGCCGACAGGCCGCCTCGTGGCGCTGGTCCGCGTCCGGAAAGCAGCCCAGCGACAGGGCGAGGTCTCCCGTTCCGATGAACACGAAGTCGAGATCCGGTGTCGCCGCAATGGCCCGCGCCTGCTCGACACCTGTCACGGTCTCGATCATGACGCCAACGGTCGTGCGCGCCCGCGCCTCCGTCACATAGGAGGCAAAGCCCCGCCCCAGGGGACGCACCCCGCCTCCCGAACGCCGACCGAATGGCGGATAGTGGGCGGCTTGCACGCAGGCTGCCGCCTCGGCGGCGTTCTCGACGAGAGGCACCAGCACGGAGGTCGCGCCCGCATCGAGCGCCTGCCCGATCTGCCCGGCCGACCCTTCGGACAGGCGCGCGATGGTCGGGATGGTCGAGGGGATCTGCCCGAGCGCCGCCTCCAACGCTTCACGGCTCCACAGCCCGTGTTGCAGATCGATCACGATGACGTCGGGCGCCGCGGGAAGCGCGAGCTCGACCAGACCGGGCGAGCCGAGCGCAAACCAGAAAGCCCCGAGACCGCCGCGTTGCAGGGCGCCCTTCAAGCCTAGTTCACCCCCTTCACGCACAGCGCCTTCTCCCGACCGGATGGACACGAGTTAAGCCCGAGGGCGAAACTGTTTCAAGTCTAAACGATCCCCGCCGGCGATGCGGCGCGTTCGTGCTTCGACGGCCGCGCCTTCCGCTGCAGTGTGGTCTGCTTCTCCTTCACCTTGGCGGTCTCGGCATGGGCCTGGTTGCGGCCGGGCCAGTAGGGCTCGGGCCAGGCCTGGTTGCGAGTCCCGTACCAGGCCTCCGCCTGATGCGTGAAATAGGGGTTCCAAAGGTGAGGACGCCCGAGCGCCACGAGGTCGGCCCGGCGGGTGTGCAGGATCGTGTTGATCTGCGCGGGTTCGGTGATGGCGCCCACCGTCATGGTGGCCATCTTGGGGACGTTCCGGACGGCTTCCGCGAACTGCACCTGGAACATGCGGCCGTAGACCGGCTTCTGGTTTGGCACGGTCTGGCCGGCCGACACGTCGATCAGGTCGCATCCCGCATCGCTGAAAGCCTGGGCGATCGCGAAGACATCGGCCTCGCTGATGCCGCCCTCCAGCCAGTCCGATGCCGAAATGCGCACCGACATGGGCTTGTGGGCCGGCCACACGGCCCGCATGGCTTCGAACAGTTCGACGGGAAAGCGCAGCCGGTTCTCGATCGAGCCCCCGTAAGCGTCCGTCCGCCTGTTGGTGAGCGGCGACAGGAACGACGCGGGCAGGTAACCGTGGGCACAGTGGAGTTCGAGCAGGTCGAAGCCAGCCCGGTCCGCGCGCCGGGTGGCCTGCACGAAGTCTGCGACCACCTCGTCCATGCCGGCTCGGTCGAGTTCGCGGGGAACCTGACTCACCTCCGCCCGCCAGGCGATGGCCGAGGCCGACACGAGGGGCCAGTTGGCGTCCGCGTTCCCCAACTGGGAGTCGGCCTCCGCCCAGCCGACCTGGGTCGAGCCCCTGCGCCCGGCGTGGCCGAGCTGCATCGCAATCCGGGCCGACGAATTGGCATGCACGAAGTCCGCTATGCGCTTCCACTGGGCCTCGTGCCCATCGGTCCAGAGACCGGGGCAGCCCGGGGTGATGCGCGCCCCGGGCGACGGGCAGGTCATTTCGGCGAAGATCAGCCCAACGCCGCCGAGCGCGTGACTGGCATAATGCACGAAGTGCCAGTCGAGGAGGTTGCCGTCCGGGTTCGCCTTGTACTGAGCCATGGGCGCCATGACGACCCGGTTGGGAAGCTCGAGGCCGCGCAGTCGGAACCGGGTAAACATCGGGGTGGGCCGAGTTGTCCGGTAGTCGTCGCCGGTTTCGCGGAACAGCCGCTCGTAGAACTCCGTGTCGGCGCGCTCCACGAAGCCAGCGTCCCGCACGGCGAGATTGTCGTAGGTGACCGATTTCGCCCGACACATCACGGTCATGGCGAACTGCATCGGCTCCATGTCGAAGGAGCGGCTCATGTGCTCGAACCAGGCGAGCGAGACGTCGGCATTGTGCTGCACGACCTGGCAGGGGACGCGCCGGGCGTTCTCATAGGCCGTAAATGCGGCTTCGACACTCTCGTCGGCATGCGCCACCACCGCGTCCGATAGCGCGATGCCACACTCCATCGCCAGCTTCGTGCCCGAGCCGATCGAGTAATGGGCGGAGGCCTTGGCGTCCCCGAGGATCACGATGTTGCCATGCGACCAGTTCTCGCAGGAGATCCGGGGGAAGCGCCGCCAGAGCGAGCGGTTGAGCAGCAGAGGATGGCCCTCGAGTTCGTGCGCAAAGAGCTGTGCGAGCTTGTCGCGCGAGCCCTCCTCGTCGAACTCCGAGAAGCCGTGGCCCTGCCAGCAGGCCTCGTCCATTTCGAAGATCCAGGTCGAGCGGCCCGGTTCGTACTGGTAGGTGTGAGCGCAGATGACGCCACACGGCGTTTGGCGGAAGAAGTAGTTGAACTCGCCCATGGGGCGGGTCGACCCCATCCAGCAGAAGCGGTTCGACTTCAGTGTGACTGTCGGTTTGAAGCTGTCGCGATGGAACTCGCGGATCGGCGAGTTGATGCCGTCGGCCGCGACGACGATGTCCGAACCGGCGAAGCGGGTCTTGAGTTCGGTCGGATCGATCGGGACGCCGAAGTGCAGGGCCACGCCGACCTCGCGGCAGCGACTCTGCAGAGCCTGCAGGAGGTGGACCCGCGCGGTACCGCAGAAGCCGTTGCCGGCGCAGCAAATCTTCTCACCCTTGTAGTGGATCGCGACGTCGTCCCAGTAGGCGAAGCGGTCGCGGATGCGCTCGTAGGATTCGGGGTCGCGCGACAGGAACTCGTCGAGCGTGTCGTCGGAGAAGACGACACCGAAGCCGAACGTGTCGTCGGCCGCGTTCTGCTCATGAACCTCGACCGTCCAGTCGGGTCGGGCCTTCTTGGTCAGCAGGGCAAAATACAGCCCACCGGGACCGCCGCCGATGATCGTGATCCTCATGGCCAAAGGTCCTGCGTCGGGCTCGGAAGCAGGCCTGCAGCCCCTCTGGGTGCGGCCGCGGAGAGGGCTTGGCTCATCGGCTTCTGCCGACGGGTCTACGGTTCGTAGTCTCGCACGTCCATGCGTTGGCTCTCCGAATATTTTAGATCTAAAATGATTCGGGGCAAGGGTTTCCCGCCGCGATCTCGCGGGAGCGATAAGGTATTCTGCGGCTTGGAGGAAAGAGCGTGCACATGGTCCGCGAAGACTCAGGTGACAAACCCGCGATGGATAGCTCGACATCCCCAAAGGTGGAGACGGCGGTGCATCGCATCCTGCAACCGGCGGCTTGGCCTCGCCCTAAGGGCTATTCCAACGGCGTGCTGGCGGAAGGGCAGGTCATCGTCACGGGCGGCGTGGTCGGATGGAACCAGGAGGGCGTCTTTCCGCCCACCTTCGTCGGACAGGCCCGGCAGGCTTTCGAGAACATCGTCACGATCCTCGGGGAGGGAAACGCGAAGCCCGAGCATCTCATCCGCCTCACCTGGTACGTGACGGATATCGAAGAGTATCTGGCCTCCCCGCAAGAGCTCGGTGCGGCGTATCGCGAGGTGTTCGGCCGCAGCTACCCGGCCATGGCGGCCGTCCAGGTGATGCGGCTCGTGGAACCCGCCGCGAAGATCGAGATCGAGGCGACGGCCGTGCTGCCGGTCGAGCGCTCGCGGGTTTAACGGGGTTGCCGGCCATCACAGGCCGCTCTCCTTCAGCCGAGCGGCATGGTCGGCGAGCGCTTGGCGCGCGATGATGACCCTCTGCACGTCGCTCGCGCCCTCGTAGATGCGCAGGGCCCGCACCTCGCGATAGAGTTCCTCGACCTTCGATCCGCTCCGCACGCCATCGCCGCCATGGAGCTGCACGGCGGTGTCGATCACCCGGCTCGCTGCTTCGGTTCCCAAGAGCTTGGCCAGCGAGGCTTCCCGACTGATGCGCGGAGCCCCGCCGTCCTTCGTCCAGGCGGCGCGGTAGACCATCAGGGCGGCGCTGTCGACGTCCAGGATCATGTCGGCGAGGTGGTTCTGGACGGCCGGCATGTCGGCCATCACGCTGCCAAACAGGCGGCGCGTCGTCACGCGCTGAAGTGTTTCATCCAAGGCACGCCGGGCGAGTCCCACCGCGGCCGCGCCGACGGTCGAGCGGAAGACGTCCAGCGTTGCCATGGCGATCTTGAAGCCCTCGCCGGGGCCGCCGATCCGCTGGCTTACGGAAATGCGGCAGTTCTCGAAGCGCAACCGGGCGAGCGGGTGAGGGGCGATGGTTTCGAGCCGCTCGACGACCGTCAACCCTGGCGCTTCCGCATCCACCACGAACGCCGACAAACCCCTCACGCCCGGCCCCTCGCCGGTGCGGCAGAATACGACGTAGCGGTCGGCGATGCCGCCGTTCGAGATCCAGGTCTTTTCACCGTCGAGCCTCACATGAGTGGACCCGTCCGGCGTGGCCGCACAGGCGAGCGATGCGACGTCGGAGCCGGCTTCGGGCTCCGACAGGGCGAAAGCGGCGAGCGCCCGGCCGTCGGCGACCGGCGGCAGGTATCGGCTTTTCTGATCCTCCGTGCCGAATAGCGTGATCGGGCCGGTGCCGAGCCCCTGCATGGCAAAAGCGAAGTCGGCGAGACCGGCATGGTAGGCAAGCGTTTCACGGATGACGCAGAGCGAGCGCACGTCGAGCCGCTCGCGCATCCCGCCGAAAGGAGCGGTCACCGCGTGCCGCGTCAGTCCAGCCGCCCCGAGCGCCAGCACGATGGACCTGCAGGTTCCGTCCACGTCGCGGTGGTCGACCAGCCCGGGGAGGCGGTCCGCGGCGAAGCGGTCGACCTCCTGGCGCAGGGCCGCATGGGACGGCTCGAAAAAGGGCCAGCGGAGGAAGCTGGTGTCCGGCATGGGGGTCAGTCGCCCTCGAATATGGGCCGGGCCTTGGCCGCGAACGCGCGGTACGCGCGGGCGAAATCCTCCGTCTTCATGCAGAGCGCTTGCGCGACGGCCTCGGCCTCCACGGCGTCGTCCACGCTCATGGCCCACTCCAGGTGCAGCATGCGCTTGGTCAAGCCGGTCGCGAAGGTGGGTCCCTCCGCCAGGCCATGGGCCAGTGTGCGGGCGGCGGACGCCAGTTCGGCCCGGTCGACCAGCCGATTGAAGAAGCCCCAGCGTTCGCCCTCCTCCCCGGTCAGCGCGCGGCCGGTGTAGAGCAACTCGCTCGCCCGGCCCTGCCCGATGATCCGCGGAAGGATGGCGCACGCGCCCATGTCGCAGCCCGCCAGGCCGACGCGGTTGAAGAGGAACGCGACCCGGGCCTCGGGCGTGGCGATCCGCAGGTCCGACGCCATGGCCATGATGGCGCCAGCGCCGGCGCACACGCCGTCCACCGCCGCGATGACCGGCTGAGGGCAGGCCCGCATGGCTTTGACGAGATCGCCGGTCATCTCGGTGAAGCGCAGCAGGTCAGCGGTCTTCATCGCCACAAGCGGGCCGATGATGTCGAGCACGTCTCCGCCCGAGGAAAAATTATCGCCGGCACCGGACAGGACGAAGACCTTCACGCTCTCGTCCGTTCGCGCCGCGCGGAAGAGGGCGACCAGCTCCGCGTAGGAGTCGAAGGTGAGCGGGTTCTTCCGCTCCGGCCGGTTGAGGGTGACGGCGGCCACGCCGTCCTCGACCTTCAGGAGGACCTGTTGCGCGGCGTAGTCCCGCAGCGGCGTCGCGATGCCGATCGCGGTGGTCATCGCGCTTGCCCCTTCGACAGGCTCCGCCGCACGGAGGTTTTCAGCTTGGACAGCAGGGCCATGAGCGCCTTGATGTCTCGCGGATCCAGGTCGTCGAACATGTCTCCGATCCAGTTCCCGTGCCGTTCCGCCATGGCCTTGAACGCCGTGCGACCGGCTGGGGTCATGCGAATGATCTGCACGCGGCGATCATGCGGGGCAGGGTTGCGCGTGACGTATCCGCTGGCGATCAGGCGATCGACGATCGCCGTCACGTTGCCGGCCGACACCATCAGGCGCTTCGAGACCTCGCCCAGAACGAGGCCGTCGCCGGCCTTGTCGAGCTGCGCGAGCAGGTCGAAGCGCGGCAGCGTGAATTCGAAGCTGGCCTGCAGTTTGCGGCGGATCTCGGACTCGATCAGAGTCGTGCACGTGAGGAGCCGGAGCCAGAGTCGCAGGTCCTCCTTGTGGTCGGTGGGCGCCTCGGCGACTTTGGTTTCGGCGTCGATCCACACCGGTTCGCTCGTTTCCAGCGTCACACCTCGCCTCCGGCCACAACGATGCACTGGCCCGTGACGCCGCCCGACAGGGGTTGGGCAAGCCAGACCGCAGCCTGCGCCACCTCTTCCGGTCGCATCAGCCTCCCCATCGGATTGGAGGCTTCGAAGTGAGCGCGGGCGTCCGCCGCGCTTCTTTGCGTCCGCGCGACGATTTGTTCAACGCCGGCGGCCACCAGATCGGTATCCGTGTACCCTGGACAGATCGCGTTCACGGTCACGCCGCTTCGGGCATATTCGATAGCCAGGGCCTTGGTCAGCCCCACGAGAGCGTGTTTGGCCGCGACATAGGCCGAAACGTAGCCGTAGCCCTTCAGCCCGGCCGTCGATGCGATGTTGACGATGCGTCCGGACCTCGCCTCGACCATGTGGGGCAGCGCCGCCCGGATCGCTTCCACGGCACCGACGACGTTGAGGTCGAAGAGGCGCTGGAAGACAGCGCGGCCGGTTCTGGCGAACGGCGCGGTTTCGGCTCCCCCGGCATTGTTGACCAGAATATCGAAGCGGCCGGCGCCCACGATCGCGGCCAGCCGATCGGCATCGGCCACATCGACGACCGCGCAGGCATGAGCCTCGCCTGCCGACACCACCGCGTCCAGCGTCGCCGCCGTTCGGCCCAGCACCGTCACTTCGTGGCCCGCCGAAGTGAGGGCGGCCGCGATCGCGCGCCCGATGCCGCGGCTGCCTCCCGTCACACACGCCCGCTGCCTGGCCACCAGCATCTCTTTACTTTAGGTTGGAAATAAATATCCGACCCGTCGCGCTGTTCGTCAACCGCCTTGCATCCGGGCGGCCATGTATCGCGAGCCGGGACGGAGCGACGGGAGCCAAGACAGGCCCGAACCCGACCGCAGGCGCATCGATCCCCTCACGCGAGAGCAATTGCCGGCCGCGGACTGGTCTGCAACCATTCCGGTGCGCTTCGGTCATTGCGACCCGCGGCGTTCGACGGCGATCGCGCGCGCTGCCTGCCCGGCTCCGGACCTGGCCTGAGAGGGGCTGGCGGCCCTACTTCGCCGGCTCGGTCGGCTTCCAGAGCACGGTATCGGCCCCCTTCTCGTAGCCGAGCCCCTTGGGATAGCTGATGGCTTCGAACTGCAGTCCCCAGGGCGCCACGAAGTAGAGGATGGTCTCGCCGGCCGCCGGGCCCTTGCCGATCTCAATCGGACCCTTGAAGGTCTTCACGCCCTTGGCATCGAGGTACGCCTTGGCGGTCTGAACGTCGTCGACGTAGAGGGCGATGTGCATGCCGCCGATGTCGCTGTTCTTCGGCGTCATGTTCTTCTGGTCGGGCGAGCGGTATTTGAACAGTTCGATGTTCGATCCCGCACCGCAACGCACCATCGTGATCTGCTCGATCACGGCCTCGGGATGGATGTCGAGCACGTCCTGCATACCCGAGAACGGCCCGAAGGTCATCGCGGCCCGGCAGCCGAGGACGTTGGTGAAGAAGTCGAGGGCCTGCGGCATGTCGGGCACGGTGATGCCGGTGTGGTCGTGCCCTCGCAGCCCCGGCAGGGAATCGGCCTGCGCCGAGCCGAAAGGACACGCCCACATCGCGGCGACGACTGCGAGCCTGGTGATCGTCTTCATGACCGTTCTCCCGCGGGGTTGAACCGAACGACCGCGGGGGGCCCGCTCATCCTCCGCGGCGGCAAGGGGCTAAGGGGCCGGCTCCGGGACCCGGGCGAGCCACTGGGGATCGGGCACCGGAAGCGCGATCGCGTCGATGAGGCTGCGCGTATAGGGCGACTGGGGCGCGGCGAAGACCTTCGCGCAAGCGCCCTCTTCGACGACCTCGCCCTGATGCAGCACGAGCACGCGGTCGCAGACGGCTCGGATCACCGACAGGTCGTGGCTGATGAACGCCATGGCGAGGCCCATCTCGCGGCTGAGATCGCCGATCAGGCGGAGCACTTGCGCCTGCGTCGAGACGTCGAGCCCGGACACGATCTCGTCGGCAAGAACGAAGTCCGGCTTGAGCATGACGGCGCGGGCGATCCCCACGCGCTGACGCTGCCCGCCGGACAATTCGTGCGGGTAGCGTCCGAGCGCTGCTGTCGGCAGGCCCACCCGGTCGAGCGTCGTGGCTGCAAGCTCGCAGGCGTCACGAGCCGTCCGAGCCACCCGGTGCAGCAGCAGCGGCGCGGTCAGGATGCGCCGGATCGTATGCCGCGGATTGAGTGATGACATCGGATCCTGGAAGATCATCTGCATCCGGCGTCGCAGCGGTCGCATCGCGCCCTCGTCCAGCTGCGTGATGTCGATGCCGTCGAAAGTCACGGTGCCGGACACCGGCCCGACGAGCCCCAGCAAGGCGCGCCCGAGGGTCGTTTTGCCCGAGCCCGACTCGCCCACGATACCGACGGCTTCGCCTCGCCCAACGCTCAGCGATACGCCATTGAGAACGGGCGTCACCGCCCGTCGGCGCCCGAAGGCGCTCGATCGCCCGCCATAGCCGACGACGAGATCCTTGGCCTGCAGCAAGGCGTCAGCCATTGGCTGCCCTGTCGCATGCGGAGATTTCCGACCGGCAGGCCGCGAGGACAGCCTCCGACACGGGGACGAGGCCCTGGTCCGGCTGGTCGTAGCGGGGCGTCGCCCGCAGGAGCGCCGTCGTGTAGGCGTGCTGCGGACGGAGGAGCATGTCGCTGGTCGGACCTTGCTCCATGACCCGCCCACCGTACAGCAGGGTCACGCGGTCGCAGATCTGGGCGACCACGCCGAGGTCGTGGGTGACGAACATTGTGCCGGTCCCGTGACGCTCGCCCATGGTGCGGATGAGCCGGAGGATTTGCTTCTGCACGGTGACGTCGAGCGCCGTGGTGGGCTCGTCGGCGATCACCAGCCTGGGTTCGAGCGCGAAGGCGGCGGCGATCAGGACGCGCTGGCGCATGCCGCCGGAAAGCTCGTGCGGATAGCAGCGCATCACCCTCTCGGGCTCGCGTATGCGCACCTCCTCCAGGAGCGCGAGGGCGCGCTCCTGGGCGCCCTTCTTCGAGTAGCCCTTCCACATCCGCAGGCCGTCCGTGATCTGCGAGTCGATCCGGCGGCTCGGGTTCAGGGCGGTCAGCGGGTCCTGCGGGATCAGCGCGACCTCGGCGCCGAGCAGCCGTCGGAGGCGCTTGGTGTCGAGGCCCAGGAGTTCGGTGCCGGACAGGATGATCGCGCCGCGCGTGATGCGCATCGTGCGCGGCATCAGACCAAGCACTGCGCGCGCCACCGTGGATTTACCGGCGCCGCTCTCGCCGACGAGGCCGTGCACCTCGCCGGGCGCCACGGTCAGCGACACGTCGCGCAGGATCGGTGCGCCTCCCTCCCGGTCGGACACGGCGCACAGGTTTTCGATGCTGAGCAGGGTGGACGCGCTCACCGCCGCATCACCGGATCGAGCGCGCGGCGCAGCCCGTCGCCGAACTGGTTGAAGGCGAGCACCGTCGCGAAAACCGCCGCCAGCGGTGCGGCGAACACCCACCACGCCTGGTAGATGATCTGCCGGCCGGAGGCGATGAGGCCGCCCCAGGTCGGCAGGTCGGAGGACACGGACAGGCCGACGAAAGAGAGCACCGCCTCCACCACCACCGCGATGCCCATTTCCAGGGCGAGCAGGACGATGAGGCCGGGCATCACGTTGGGAAGGATCTCACGGAACAGGATCGTCCAGCGGCCGAAGCCGAGCGTGCGGGCGGCGGTCACGTAATCGGATCGCGCCTGCGCCATTGCGTCGGCCCGGACGGTGCGCGCGAAGCGCGTCCAGTCGACGACCGCGATCGCCACGACCACCGATCCAATGCCCGGGCCGAGGATCGCGACGATCAGGATTGCGAGGAGGACGGCTGGGAACGCCATCCAGATCTCGACGAGGCGCGAGACGACGATGTCCGTCCAGCCCCCGAAGAACCCGGCGAGGAAGCCGAGGAGGGACCCGACGACGGCGGCGGCCATGCCGGCCGCGAAAGCGACCACCAAGGCGACCCGTGACCCGTAGATGAGACGCGCCAGGACGTCGCGTCCGAGGTCGTCCGTGCCGAGCAGGTGCGCGGAATCCGCTTCTTGGAAGCCGAACGGCGGCAGCAACGCAGCCGAAAGATCCTGCTCCAGCGGGTCGTGGGGCGAGATCCAGGGTGCCGCCAGGGCCACGAGCACCAGGGCGAGGAGATAGCCGCCGCCGATCAGCAGCTTGAAATCGGCGAGGGCGCGCACCGACGCGGGAAGCCCTTTCGCGCCCTTCCGGCCGGCTCGCGGCGGCGCCACGGACGTGCTGGCAAGCTTCGCTTCAGCCATGCCGCAGCCTGGGGTTCAAGCCGACGACGGCCAAGTCGACGGTCAGGTTCGTCAGGACGAAAAGCAGGCCGAATACCAGGACGAGGCCCTGGATCAGCGGCAGATCGCGGTTGATCACCGCATCGATGGCCATATTGCCGATGCCGGGATAGGAGAACAGGCGCTCCACGATCACCGTGCCTCCCAGCAGGAAGGTGAACTGGACGCCGGTCAAAGCCAATGTCGGGCCAACCGCGTTGCGTAGCGCCTCCCGCGTGACGATCCGCAACTCCGACAGGCCCTTCACCCGGGCGAGCAGGACGTAGTCTTGGACCATCGCCTCTTCCAGGGCGGCCTTGAGAACGCGGGCGACCACCGCCGCGAGCGGCAAGGCGAGCGCCAGGACGGGCATCGCGAGGTGGGCCAGCACGTCCAGCGCCGGGCCCGGACGTCCCGTGACGAGGCTTTCCAAGAGGTAGAAACGCGTGTGGAACGCGGTGCCCAGCACCGGGTCGATGCGGCCGGCCAGCGGAAACAGCGGCAGGCTTACGCCGAAGAGCAAGATCAGCGCGAGAGCCCAGATGAAGTCGGGGACGGCGAGGAGCAGCCCGGTGAGGCCGTCTATCGCCGTCTCGGCCGCCGTTCGCCTGAGCAGCGAGCCGACGATGGCTGCCGTGGTCCCGACCAGGAGGGCGATCCCGAAGGCGCAGAAGGCGAGTTCCAAGGTGGCGGGCAGGCGGTCGGCAATCAGCTCCAGGACGTTCCGGCGCAGCGAGATCGAGGTGCCGAAATCCCCGTGCGCCATCGCGCGCAGCCACATCCAGAACTGTCGCGGCAACCCGCCGTCCAGTCCGTAATGTTCCCGCAATGCGGCGATGTCGGCGGCGGTGGCGCCCGGCCCGACCATCATGGCGATGGGATCGCCGGGTGCCAGGCGCAGCAGCGCGAAGACCGCCGCAGCGACGCCGAACAGCGTCACGAGCATCATGCCGAGACGGTTGCCGGCGGCGCCGATCACCGCTCGACCCCGACCGGTCGCTCAGGGGGCAGAACCGCGCGCAAATTGCGGGTCGTACATGGCCGGCGTCCTCGGATCGGCATGAGTCTCACGCGATGATGCCGCGTTGCCGCAGCAACGGCATCCCGGCGTCGCGGAAATACGGGAACTCGTCGACGTAGTTCACGAAGGACAGCGTGGTGCCGCCCAATCCCGCCTCCGACATGCCGTTCGAGCAATTGGCCGCGAAGATCCCAAGCTTGAATCGGTCCCCTTGCCGTAAAAGGTTGAGATGGCTCATCGCTCGTTCCTGCCTTCAGATCACCGCGCGACCTCGTGACCGCTCGGCGTCCGGCCGGCGTGGACGGCCGGGTGCGAGATCATCCCTGGCTTCCGACCACGGCCTGCGCCGCCAAGTCCTCACGCGTTCGAGACCAGCATGGGCTGGAGTGCCCCCGACGTGTTGGCCGCCACCTTGAGCGACGACTTGAACAGCACCGGCTGGGCGTATTGAAGCAGCGGGATCACCAGCCCTTCTTCGGCGATGTAGCGGCTGACCTCCTTCCAGCCGGCGACGCGCTTGCCCTCGTCCTTCTCGCCCCAGAGCGGTATGATCTTGGCGTCAAGGGTGTCGGTCTTCCACGCTGAATGCGGCGAGGGACCGAACATGGCGAAGCCGGTCGAGGTCGTGGGGTCGCCGATCGCGTTACCCCAGTTGTAGAAGGCCATGGGGGCGAGCTTGTGGGCGGCGCGCAACTCGTAATGCTTGGCGATCTCGTAGACCTCGATCTCCGCCTCGATACCGACCTTGCGCCACATGCCGACGATCGCCTGGATCATCTCGTAATCCTTGGGCTTGAAGCCCCGCGTCGTCTGGATCGTGAACTTGACGGGTTTCGCGGGGGAGTAGCCGCTCGACTCGAGGAGTTGGGCCGCCTTCTTGGGATCGTAAGGCACCTGGATGGAAGCGTCGAAGGCTTCGTATTCGGGCGCTTCGAGCGTGGACAGCGGCACGCCGTAGCCCCGTAACAGCCGCTTGATGATGGCCTGCTTGTCGATCGCGTGGATGGCGGCAAGCCGGACGTTCTTGTCGAGCATCGCCGGGCTCGTGTTGGAGATGAAGATCATGCCGATGTCGGACACCGGTGTCGCGACACCGGCGAGGCCCGGCTTGGCCTTGAGACGGTCGAACTCCTCGTAGGGCACTTCCAGCGTCAGGTCCGACGAGCCGCTCTCGATCTCGGCCGCGCGGCTGGTGGCGTCCGTCACGAACTTGAACACGACGGTATCGAAGGCCGGCTTGCCGCCCCAGTAGTGCGGATTGGCCTTGAGCCGCAGATAGGCGTTGCCCTCGTAGGCATCGACCATGAAGGGACCGGTGCCGACCGGCTTCTTTTCGAAGCCTTCCGGGCCGACCTTCTCGTAATAGACCTTGGGCATGACGTAGCCGGTCAGGAACGCCATCCACTTGAACAGGGTCGGCTCGAACGACACGACGTCGGCCGACACGCGGTGGCGGTCGACCTTGAAATTGTTGATCTTGGACCAGATGAACTGGCCGGGATTGCCGCCCTTGGGATCCGCTGCGCGGGTCAGCGACCAGACGACGTCCTCCGGCGTGAAGGCCGTGCCGTCGTGCCAGGTGACGTTCTCACGCACGTCCATCCAGACCTTGCTCTTGTCGTCGCTCCATCCCCAGGCGGTGAGCAGGCCCGGCTCGAAATCGAGGTTCGGCTTCTGCCCGATGTACTGGTCGAAGATCGACCGGTAGATCGCCTGGATTGTCGGGTTGACGGCCGAAGGACCCGTGGTCGGATCGAACGAGGGCAGGGCGACATTGAAAGCGATGGTGAGGGTGCGGGTATCGGCCGCCTCCGATGGGATTTTGCCGGCCAGCAAGCCGGCGATGAAGCCGCCGGCGCCAAGGGCCAAAGTCTGTCGGCGGGAAACGGCGATCATCGGGCTCTCCACTTTGCGGGCCGACTGCGGATCAGGCAGGCGGAGACGTCGAATGCTTCAAGCTTAAAACGATTGCTTGCCGTCTGCCAAGGGCCATGTAAGCTCATCATTTTTGCAGGTGCTGCATGGGTCCCGGCTGCGCTGCCCAGGGGTGAAGCGACGACAAGCGGCCGCTGGGTCGGGTAGCCCGGAAGGTTAGAGTGTCACCGGAGGTTCGGGCGTTGACAACAACGCGCTCCTATTTATGGCTACGCGTATGTACCGCAGACGTGCTGCCCGTACCCGACATGCACGCTCATGGCCCGGCACCGAGCCATGTTCCGCGCAGGTCGCGAGGAGGATCGAATGGCCGAACGATCGTTCGCGCGTGAAGTCGAGGATCTGAAGCTCGGCAACGGCGACGTGTTCCGTGGCGAGGGCATCCTGGCCATCACCAAGGCGTTGCTGCAGTCCGGCGTGTCCTACGTCGGCGGCTACCAGGGCTCGCCGATTTCGCATTTGATGGATGTGCTGGCCGACGCCAGGGATGTGCTGGACGAACTCGGCGTACATTTCGAGTCGTCGGCCTCGGAAGCCGCGGCGGCGGCTATGCTCTCGGCATCGGTGATGTATCCGGTGCGCGGCGCGGTGACCTGGAAATCGACGGCGGGCACCAACGTGGCCTCGGACGCCCTGTCGAACCTGTCCTCGGGCGGGGTCAAGGGCGGTGCGCTGATCGTGATCGGGGAGGACTACGGCGAGGGCTCCTCCATCATGCAGGAGCGGAGCCACGCTTTCGCGATGAAGTCGCAGATGTGGCTGCTCGACCCCCGCCCCAATCTCGAGAGCGTGGTCAGGGCCGTCGAGGACGGTTTCGACCTGTCGGAAGCCTCCAACACGCCGGTGATGCTGGAGGTGCGCATCCGCACCTGCCACATGCATGGACAGTTCGTCGCCAAGGACAACAGACGCCCGGGCTTCTCGCTGAAGGACGCGGTCGAGAACCCCCAACGCGACCTGAGCCGGATCGTGCTGCCGCCCGCCGCCTATGTGCACGAGAAGGAGAAGCTCGAGGCCCGCTGGCCTGCCGCCGTAAACTTCATCAGGGCGCGCAAGCTCAACGAGCATTTCGGCCCGGCCGCCGGCGATGTCGGCCTGATCATCCAGGGCGGCATGTACAACAACGTCATGCGGGCTCTGCAATATCTCGGGCTCGCCGATATCTACGGCGATACGGTCGTACCGATCTACGTGATGAACGTGACCTATCCGATGATCGACGAGGAGGTCGTCGACTTCTGCCTTGGCAAGAAGGCGGTGATCATGGTCGAGGAAGGCCAGCCCGAATACATCGAGCAGGCGCTGCACACGCTGCTCCGCCGGCGCGATATCCAGACCAAGCTCAGCGGCAAGGATGTCCTTCCCCAGGGCGGCGAATATACGGCGCCTGTGTTGGTGAAGGGCTTCGAAACATTCATCGGCACCCATGCGCCGGGCCTGCTCGGCAACCGGCCTCCCGTGCCGAGCGCCGCGGCCGTGCTGGCGAATCCCAAGATCAAGCGCCTCGCCGAAGTGGTGCCGCCGCGCCCCGCGGGGTTCTGCATCGGCTGCCCCGAGCGGCCGATCTTCGCGGCGATGAAGCTCGTCGAACAGGAACTCGGCCAGCACCACGTGTCGGCCGATATCGGCTGCCACCTGTTCTCGATCCTGCCGCCCTTCAACATCGGGGCGACCACCATGGGGTACGGGCTCGGCCCGGCCTCGGCCTCCGCCTTCAACGTGCCGGCCAGGAAGCGGCCGATCTCCGTGATGGGCGATGGCGGGTTCTGGCACAATGGCTTGACGACCAGCGTGGGCAACGCGGTCTTCAACAAGCAGGACGGCGTGATCCTGGTGGTCGACAACTTCTACAGCGCCGCCACGGGCGGGCAGGACATCCCGTCCTCCCGGGCCGACAATCAGCGTCGCCTCACCAAGAATTCCATCGTCGATGCCGTAAAGGGCATCGGCGCCACCTGGGTCCGGCAGATCGACCGCACCTACAGCGTCGCGCTGATGCGCGATACGCTGCGCGAAGCCCTGACCTCGACCGCCAAGGGACCCAAGATCGTCGTAGCCTCGTCCGAATGCATGCTGAACAAGCAACGGCGAATGAGGCCGCTGATCGCCAAGGCGATCAAGGACGGCAAGCGCGTGGTGCGGGAGCGCTTCGGGGTCGACGAGGACGTGTGCACGGGCGACCATGCCTGTATGCGCCTGTCGGGCTGCCCGTCGCTGTCGGTCAAGGAGACCACGGACATCCTCCGGGACGATCCCGTGGCCGCCATCGACCACAGCTGCGTCGGCTGCGGCAATTGCGGGGATGTCGCCGAGGCCGCGGTGCTGTGCCCGTCATTCTACCGGGCCGACATCATCTCCAACCCCACCGGCTTCGAACGCGCCGTGGCGCGACTGCGGGGTGCGGTGATCGGCTTCCTGCAGCGCCGGCGCGACGACCGACGCCTCATCCCGGTCTGAGGGCGCGCTCCGTGCGCTCAGACCCGCGCCCGCTGCGGCTGTCCACCGACAAGCCGCTCAGCGTGGCGATCCTGGCCATGGGCGGGCAGGGGGGCGGCGTGCTGGCGGACTGGATCGTCGAACTGGCGGAGGCGGAAGGCTGGGCGGCCCAGTCCACGTCGGTGCCGGGGGTCGCGCAGCGCACGGGCGCCACGATCTACTATATCGAGATGCTGCCCGAACGGGACGGCAAGCGGCCGATCTTCGCCCTGATGCCGACGCCCGGCGACGTGGATGTCGTGCTCGCGGCCGAATGGATGGAAGCCGGGCGCTCGATCATGCGGGGCCTCGTCACGCCCGACCGCACAACCGTGATCGCCTCCACGCACCGCGCCTTCGCGGTGCAGGAGAAAGAGCGGCCCGGCAACGGCATCGCGGATTCGGGGGCCGTGATCGAGGCCGGAGACGTCGCGGCCCGACAGGTCATCAGCTTCGACATGCAGACGATGGCCGAGCGCAACGGTACGGTGATCTCGGCGACCCTGTTCGGAGCCTTGGCGGGTGCCGGCGCGCTGCCGTTTCGGCGCGGGGCCTTCGAGAACGCCATCCGGGCGGGGGGCAAGGGCACCGAGCCGAGCCTGCGCGGCTTTGCCGCCGGCTTCGAACGGGCCGGGCAGAAGCCGGTCGAGACCATTCATGTCGAGCCGCCCCCGAAGACGGTGCCCAGCGTCGCCCGGACCGGTCTCGCGGCGCTGGACGCGCTGCTGGATCGCATCGGACGCGAACTGCCGGATGCGGCGCACGCCTTCGCCCGGGCCGGGATCGAGCGCCTCGTCGACTACCAGGATGTCGCCTATGCGGCGGAGTATCTCGACCGGCTGAAGCGGATCGTGGCGCTCGACCATGAGGCTGGCGGCCCGGACAAGGGGTTCGCCCTGACCGCCCAGGCGGCCAAATATCTGGCGGGCGCGATGAGCTACGACGACGTGATCCGTGTTGCAGACCTCAAGACTCGGCGCACGCGTTTCGATCGCGTGCGGCGCGAAGTGGCCGCGAAAGCCGACCAGATCGTCTACACCACCGAATTCATGCATCCGCGCATGGAGGAGGTGCTCGGCACCCTGCCGCGTGGCCTGGGGCTCGCCATGGAGTCCCGACCCCGCCTTCTCAGGATGCTGGACCCCTTCGTCGACCGGGGGCGGCGCTTGCGGACCGGAACATTGTTCGGATATCTCGCGCTCTACGTCCTGGCGGGCCTCAAGGGCCTGCGTCGCGGATCCCTGCGTCACGCCCGCGAAGGCGAGCACGTTGCCCACTGGCTTGACGTGGTGGCCGCGACGGCACCGGTCGACTACGACCTCGCGGTCGAGGCGCTGGCCTGTCGGCGGCTCGTGAAAGGCTATTCGGACACCCATGCGCGGGGCCTGTCTAAATTCGACCGGGTGCTGGCCGAGGTTCCTTTTCTGTCAGGCCGCATCGAGAGCGCGGCTTGGCTGCGGCGGCTGAAGGAAGCCGCGCTGGCCGAAGAGAAAGGCACAGCGCTCGACGGCGCGGTCCGGACCATGCGGAGCGCGTACGCATAATCCGCGGATCGTTCGAGGCTTTACCGATCATCCCCCGATGTGGGAAAACCCCCGTCATCCAGCGTCGGGTAGTGCCTCAGTTTGAACTTCGGCTTTGGTGAAGGTTTCCGGATGCCGGCCAGCACAGGGCGAGCGTCTGGGGTGAGGGCCGGCATCCGGAAACCGCCCAAGGGCGAACGCGCGAGGGGCAGCCCCGCCCTATGGAGATTTGGCGGAGGCGG
>JAABUP010004626.1_pt1 | contig 22159 bp, 19 predicted proteins | sample 5559201 | NCBI WGS metagenome assembly JAABUP01 (sample SAMN10711887, study PRJNA513373) | rock metagenome | isolation source: Antarctica rocks | place: Antarctica | reverse complement strand
AGCTGGCACCCGAACCCGAGCTGGCACCCGAACCCGAGCTGGCACCCGAACCCGAGCTGGCACCCGAACCCGAGCTGGCACCCGAACCCGAGCTGGCACCCGAACCCGAGCTGGCACCCGAACCCGAACTGGCACCCGAACCGGACTTGGGTGCAGCCGACGGCGTCTTGGCACCCATCGCCGGGTGCGCGGCCGCGGCCGGCATGATGCACTCCGCGAACTGTAGAACGGACTGCCTCGTCGTGTTGTCGTTCATCGCCGAAGCATCGGCCGACACCGTGTTGGACTGCGTACTCGTGTCGCTGGCGCCGGGGCTCAGCACGAAGATCGGCAGGTTGGCGTTCAGCGCGAGCAGCTGCAGTGCAATGGCGTTGCCGCCAATGGCGCTCTGGTTGGCGGTGTTGGTCTGGGTGGCGCTCTGCGACTGGTCGCAACCGGAGCCGCTCGTGCCGCTCGTGCTGCTCGTGCTGTTGGACTCGGCCAACTGAGCGACAGCCTGGGTGGTGCTGTTGCTGTTGTCCGCTGAGGCGTCCGCCGTCGAGGAGTTGCTCTGGTTGCTGGTGCTGCTGCTGCCGGGGCTCAGGATCGAGACCGGGGCATTGAGGTTCGCAGCGGCGACCTGCACAGCCAGGGCGTTCCCGCCGGTGGCCGACTGGAGAGCCGAGTTGGCCTGGGTGGCCGTCTGGTTGCTGTCGTCCACCGCGAGGGCGGTCCCGTGGACCGCGAGGACGAGGGCGGGGACGGCGGTCAGGGCGAAGATGCCGCGACGCATTTTGCTCGAAGACATGGTGTTACTCCTGGTTTGCTCGGTGTTTCGTACGTGCTGGATTGGCTGAATACTGCATGAGTGAACGCCTGGAAGACGCGCCTGCGAGTCCACAGTGGGGGAGCGGTGCCGCCCTAGCCGGGGTGATCGCGTGCGACAACGAAGTCCTCGAGGCGCCAGTGGGTGCGCTGTGCATGCACCCGTCCGGTCAACCTCGGACCAATGATGGCCAGCACCACGAGGACGGCAAGAGCCAGCTGACCGGTGGACGGAGAGCGTGGAGCTGTCTGCTCGGAAGCCATCGCGGTCAGCAACGCCGGAGGGGAGACGCCCGGGTCGCCCGGCAGGGGAGCAGCTGGAGCCTTGTCGTTGCCACGGGGCCACGAGGCTTTCGAGCCCTGCTCCGAGGCCCCGGCGTTCCTTGGCGCTGCAGCTCCGGCCGCGCCCGGTGGTGTCGGAAGCGGCGCTTGACCGGCCGCCGTCACGTCGCTGGTGCCTGCTGGTGCCGCTGCCCGGCGGGAGGAGATGGGGCTCGGCACCAGCTGCACCGAGCGCGGCCCGTCGCCGGCGGCGGCCGGGCCCACAGCGATGTGCTTGGACACGGCCGGGGCGACTGGCGCGCTCGCCGGACTGGGAGGACTGGGAGCAACTGAGGTCGAGGGGCGCATCGGCTCTGGGCTGCCGGACGGCTTCTGCTGGGTGGTCGTTGCCGGCTCCGTCGCCGCGGGCTTGACCGTGGCTGTCGCCGCGGGCTTGACCGTCGCCGCGGGCTTGACCGTCGCCGCGGGCTTGACCGTCGCCGGCGTGGCCGTCGCCGCGGGCTTGACCGTCGTGGCGGGCTTGACCGTCGCCGGCGTGGCCGTCGCCGCGGGCTTGACCGTCGCCGGCTCCACCGGCGCAGGCTTGACCGTCGCCGGTGCGGTGGCCACCGGCTTGGGCGTCGCGGCCGGGGACGGCGCGGGGACGGCCGTGCCGGTGCGCACCGCCTTGACCGTCGAGGAGTCGGTCGAGGTCCCGCTGGTGGTGCTGTTCACCGCACTCGTCGACTGCTGGACAACGGCCGGCGCGCTGGGAGCGGGAAGGGGGACGCTTGGGACCTCGTCGGCCGAGGCTCCTGGAGCGGTCAGCACGAACATGGCCCAGACCGCGGCGCACAGCAACGCAAACTCGAAACCCATTCGAGTCGACGTCTGCCGCGCGGCTGTGCGCATCCAATAACCCGTTCGTCCTACGCTCAGTGATGTGACGGCCTTAGGCCCTGAACGCTATGGGAAGATCTCGTGTTGGTAAAGGCTTTTGCCGGAAATTGCCAAGAAATGGTCGCCAACCGGAGGGAAACGAGCGCCACCTGACGCACCGGCTCGCCGGTATGGACCTGTTTGTGGGCAATGCCGGACCTGCGCCACCGGGCGGTCAAGCGTCGCGGCCCGCCGCGGCGCCCGCGCTCACGGCGAAGCAGTGCGGCTCACGAAGGCCGGCCGACATGAACGCCTCCGTCACCGCGGTGCTGACAGGGTCGACGGCTTCGGCCCGGACGATGGCGATGGCCGAGCCCCCGAACCCGCCGCCGGTCATCCTCGCGCCGAGGGCGCCCTGGGCCATCGCGGTGTCCGCCGCCAGGTCGAGCTCGCGGCAGGACACCTCGTAGTCGTCCCGCAGCGACGCGTGCGACGCGACGAACAACCGGCCGACCTCGACGAAGTCCTCTGCGCGCAGCGCCCGCACGCACTGCACGACGCGGTCGATCTCGGTGACGACGTGACGCACCCTGGCTCGCGTGACGTCGTCGCCCAGCCGGCTGAGGGACTCATCCAGGTCCTCGATCGGGATCTCCCGTAGCGTCCCGATGCCGAGTGCCGCCACCGCTTCCTCGCAGGACCTGCGGCGCTCGGCGTACTGCCCGTCGACGAGGGCATGCTTCGTCCGCGTGTCCATCACGAGCAGGGCCAGACCATGCGCGGCCAGGTCGAACGGGACCTGCTCCACTGCACCGGTGCGGGAGTCGAGCAGCGTGGCGTGCGCCTCCACCGCCCGCATCGAGACCGCCTGGTCCATTCCCCCGGTCGGTGCCTGCGCGATGACGTTCTCACCGTGCTGGCACCACCCGGCCAGCTGGGCACGGCCGTCGTCGTCAGCAAGCAGCCCCAGGTCGAGGAGGTCCGAGGCTGCGGTCGCGACGCAGCACTCGATGGCTGCCGAGCTCGAGACCCCCGCACCGACCGGCACGTCGCTGCCGATGTGGACATCGGCGCCCGGAAGGTCGTGCCCCGCCTCACGCAGGGCCCACACGGTCCCGGCCGGGTACGACGCCCAGCCGCCGGGCACGTCCGGCGCGATGTCGGCCACGGCGACCTCGACCGGGCCTGCCTCGGGGAAGTCGCTGCTCAGCCGCAGGCGACCGTCGTCGCGAATCCGCACCGCGGCATACGTGCGTTGCGGCAGGGCGATGGGGAGCGCGAGCCCGCCGTTGTAGTCGGTGTGCTCACCGATGAGGTTGACCCGACCCGGCGCGGACCACACACCGGTCGGCGCGCCCCCGAACTCGTGGCTGAAACGCTCGGCGGCGGCGGCGGCGGCGTCGGAGGCGGGCACCGGGCCACAGTACCGGCCGGGGCGGCCCACCCGGCGGGGCAGCGGCCCTGACGGAGGGGCTCTCGCATGACTGACAGAATGAAGCCATGTCCGACGCTGCGGTCACGGAGCCCGACGACGTCACGGTGATGGGGGTCTCGATCCCCGTGCCCGCCCCGTTCGGTGACGAGCTGCGGCAGCGACGCGCGTTCTTCGGCGACCCGCTGGCCGACGCCATCCCGACGCACGTGACCCTCCTCGGTCCGACGGGGGTCGCCGGGGCGGAGGTCTCGGAGCTCATCGAGCACCTCGACACGGCTGCCGCGACGACCGACCCGTTCACCATGGTGCTGCGCGGCACCGGCACGTTCCGGCCGGTCTCGGACGTCGTGTTCGTCCAGGTCGCCCGGGGGATCTCGGCGTGTGAGCAGCTGGAGAGGTCGATCCGCTCGGGTCGGTGGTCGCGCGAGCGGGCCTTTCCCTATCACCCACACGTCACCGTCGCCCACGACGTCGCCGAGGACAGCCTCGACCTCGCCTTCGACGATCTCGCCGGCTACGCGGCGACGTTCGAGGTGCCCAGCTTCCAGCTCTACGAGCAGGACGTGGAGGGGACGTGGACCCCGGTCCGCGAGTTCGCCCTGGGGGAGGAGCCCTCCCGATGAAGCGGCTGCTCGAGAGGGTCAAGGCGACCGAGGCCTTCCGCGCCTGGACGCGGTTCGGCAACGCCCGCGGCAACCTGCTCGCCTCGGGCATCGCCTTCTACGGGTTCTTCTCCGTCTTCCCCGCGCTCGCCGTCGCGGCGGTGATCTTCGGGTTCGTCCTGCGGGGCCATCCCGAGCTCATCGCCTCGGTCGGCCAGTCGCTCAACCAGACGCTCCCCAACTTCATCAAGACGGCCGGCAACCCCAACGGGCTGGTCGAGCTCAAGGCGCCCACGGTGTCGGTCCTGACCATCGGTGGGCTGGTGGCGGTCGTCGGCCTGATCCTCTCCGGAGTGGGGTGGGTCGGCGCCATGCGCGACGGGATCCGGGCCGTGTTCGGCGTGCCGGGCTCGCCCGGCAACCTCGTCACGGACAAGCTGCGCGACCTCGGCGTGCTGGTCTCCATCGGCGTGGGCGTCCTGCTCTCCGGTGTCCTGACGAGCGTCCTGGGCAGCGGGGCCAGCGGCCTGTCCGAGTGGCTCGGCCTCGGCGACAACCCGGGCCTCGTCAAGGTGGTCGGCCTGCTCGTGGGGTTCGCCGTCGACGTCGCCGTCATGGTGCTCCTGCTGCGCGTCCTCTCCGGCGTCCCCCTGCCATGGCGCGACGTGCGCAAGGGAGCGCTCGCCGGTGGCATCGGCATGTCCGTCGTCAAGGTCTTCGGTGTCCAGCTCATCAGCGCCGCCACGAGAAGTCCCGTCTTCGGCTCGATCGTCCTCGTCATCGGGCTGCTCTTCTGGCTCAATCTCGTCGCCAGGATCGTGCTCCTGTCGGCGTCGTGGGCCGCCAACAACATCGACGACGAGCTGGCCCGGCTCGAGGCGACGAGCGCGGCGACGGTGACCGACGGCGAGGTCGTCGAGCACGACCGGCGCGCGCGGGCGGTCCCTGCTCGGGCTCAACGGCTGGCGCTCGCGGGACCGGGCGCCACCCCGACGTCGGCGGGTGCCCAGGACGAGGACGGCGACGGGAACCTGCGCGACGGGGACTTGCGCGACGACCGCTCCCGGGCCGTCACCGGCATACCCACCTTCGGTGCCCGGGCGCAGGACCGCGCGTCGATGGCGGCCGGCGCGGTCCTCGGTGCGACCGCCGCGTTCGCGCTCGGCTCGGTCGGTCGCACCATCCGCGCCCTGTTCACCCGCCGCTGAGCCGGCTCGAGCCTGCGTCAGGCGTGACGGCGACGCCGGCGGCGGGCGACGACCCACGCCGCGAGGGCCACGAGCGCCAGGCCGAGGACGGCATACGTCGCGGGTCGCGCGGCCGCGGTCTGCGCGGTGGTGAGCAGCATGGGGAAGGGGTTGCCGCCGGCTGCCGAGGGCGGAGGCGTCGGGCCTGCTGCCGCCACGGGCGGCCTCGTCACCGCCGAGGTGCTGGTCGTGGGTTGGGTGGACGGGCTAGTCGTGGTGGGCGTCGCGGTCGTGGTGGGCGGGGTGGTCGTGGCGGCCACGGGGGAGCTCGACGGGGTGCTCGGCTCGCCGCGCCACTCCGGGGGCTGGGGTGCTCCCGGGGCGACGAGCGTGCCGACCGGCCGGAGCTGGCCGGCGTTGGCGAAGGCCCAGTCGAGCAGCGCGGCGGTTGGTTGCCAGCTCGGGACGGTGACGCCGCCCATCTGGGTGATGAGCAGGGTCCGGTCTCCGCGGGTCACCGCACCGATGAAGGTATGCCGCGCGCCGCTCGTGTAACCGTTCTTCACGCCGATCGTGCCGGGGTAGCTCTCCAGCAGCGTGTTGTGGTTGGCGATCTGGAACGGCGGGTGAACCTTGCCCTTCGGGTCGGCGCCACCGGGAAAGGTGAAGTCCCTCATCACGGCGTAGCGGCGGTACTCGGGCAGCTGCATCACCGCGCGGCCGAACAGCGCGAGATCGTAGGCGCTCGACTGCTGCCCCTCCTCGTCGAGCCCCGAGGGGTCCTTGACAACGGAGTCCCAGGCACCGAGGTCGCGGGCCCGCTGGTTCATCGCGGCCACCGTTGGCTCCTGCCCACCGAAGGCGTCCGCCAGGGCGTATGCCATGTCGTTGCCGCTGACGAGGACGAGCCCGGTGAAGAGCTGGTCCACGGTGTAGGGGTTGCCCTCGACGAGCCCGACCCGCGTGCCGTCGGCGGTCACCGCCGCCCGGGAGGCCGTGACGACCGTCGACGGGTTGAGGACCGGCAGGGTGACGAGGGCGGTCAGCGTCTTGAGCGTGCTCGCCGGCAGGAGCAGGGCGTGCGGGTCCTTCGCCGCCAGCACCTCGCCGGTCCCGAGGTCGGAGATGACGTAGGAGACGTCGGTGACCGTGGGAGGGGGCGGTACGGAGGAAGGGGCGTCGACGATGACGCCGGCGGCGGCGAGCCTCGGGCCGCCGACCGTGTTGGCCGGTGAGATCTGCGGACCCGGCAGCGGCGTCGGTGGCGCGACGGCGCACGTCGTGGTGAGAACGCTGCCATCGGGCAGCGTCGTGATCGAGGGGTTCGGTGTCTCCGGGGTCGTGCTCGGGGGCCGGTCGGGCGGCGGCGCGGTCACCTGTGTCGGGGTCGACCCGGTCGGACAGGGGTGGCTGGGGCCGGCGCTCGGCGGCGTCGGCACGGGCGTCGAGTCGCTCGCCAGGGCGAGTGCCGGGCCTGCTGCGAGGGTTGCCGTGAGCGTCGCCGTGAGGAGCGCAGTGAGGGGCGCCGCGAGGAGCGCAGTGAGGGGCGCCGCGAGGAGCGCCGTCAGGCTCCGCCGCACCGCCTGGCGGGGGGATGGGGATGGCCCGCGGGCGTGGGTCGACGGCGACATGACCGAAGCAGACTACGCGACCCGTGCCCGGCTAAGCCGGGAATCCGGTGTGGCCAGCCCTGTCCGGACTCGCCCCTCGCCCCTCGCGCCCCACTGGCGATCCGCGTCACGGGGGTTACAGTGAGCGTCGGCGCCAGACCGACGAGGGTGGAGGAGTCGACGATGAGCACGAGTCTCGACGGGGGGTCTTCGCCTGCCGGGTCGATGGGCGAGGGCGTCAGCGCCACTGGGCGCGCCGAGATCGCCGACCGGACCCTGCGCACCGACCGGTGGTGGGTGCCGCCCGCCGTCACCTTCAGCCTGCTGACCATCTGGCTGCTCTACGCGCTCGTCAGGACGGCCTCACAGCGTGCCTACTTCGTCGAGCAGTACCACTACCTCTCGCCGTTCTCCTCTCCCTGTGTCTCGAGCTCGTGCATCCCGGCGGCACGCGACTTCGGCACGTGGTTCGGTGACTTCCCGCCGTTCGTCCCCTTCGCGCTGCTCGTGCTCCCGTTCCTCCTGGGCTTCCGGCTGACCTGCTACTACTACCGCAAGGCCTACTACCGGGCCTTCTGGCTGTCGCCGCCCGCCTGCGCGGTGGCCGAGCCGCACGGGAAGTACACCGGTGAGACCCGGTTTCCGCTGATCATGCAGAACCTGCACCGCTACTTCTTCTACGCCGCCATCATCGTGTCGCTGATCAACACCTACGACCTGATCCGGGCGTTCCGGGGAGGGAACGGCGGCTTCGGCCTCGGCCTCGGCACGCTGATCATGCTCGTCAACGTCGTCTTTCTCTGGCTCTACACCGCCTCCTGCCACTCCTGCCGGCACCTCATGGGCGGCCGGCTGAAGCATTTCTCCAAGCACCCGGTGCGCTACCGCGCCTGGACGTTCGTGACCAGGCTGAACACCCGGCACATGCAGCTCGCCTGGACGACCCTCGGCACGCTGATGCTGACCGACGCCTACATCGCCCTGGTCTCGTCCGGGGCCCTGACGGACCCGCGGCTGGTCAACTGATGGCGGCCGAGGTCGAGCACCACGACTACGACGTGGTCATCATCGGGGCCGGCGGCGCCGGCCTGCGCGCCGCGATCGCCGCCCGCGAGGCCGGCATGCGCACCGCAGTCATCTGCAAGTCCCTGTTCGGCAAGGCGCACACCGTCATGGCCGAGGGCGGGATCGCCGCCAGCATGGGCAACGTCAACAGCAACGACAGCTGGAAGGTGCACTTCGGCGACACCATGCGCGGTGGCAAGTTCCTCAACTCGTGGCGGATGGCCGAGCTGCACGCCAGGGAGGCCCCGGACCGGGTCTGGGAGCTGGAGACCTACGGCGCGCTCTTCGACCGCACGCCCGATGGCCGGATCAGCCAGCGCAACTTCGGTGGCCACGAGTACCCCCGGCTGGCCCACGTCGGCGACCGGACCGGCCTGGAGCTGATCCGCACGATGCAGCAGAAGATCGTGTCGCTGCAGCAGGACGACGATCGGGAGTCGGGTGACCCTGAGAGCCGGCTCAAGGTCTTCCCCGAGTGCACGATCACCGAGCTGCTCCACGACTCGTCCGGGGCGATCGCCGGCGCCTTCGGCTACTGGCGCGAGACCGGACGGTTCGTCCGGTTCACGGCGCCGGCCGTCGTCCTGGCCACCGGCGGCATCGGCAAGTCCTTCAAGGTCACGTCGAACTCCTGGGAGTACACCGGGGACGGGCACGCGCTGGCGCTGCGGGCCGGCTCGACGCTGGTCAACATGGAGTTCGTCCAGTTCCACCCGACCGGCATGGTGTGGCCCCCGTCGGTGAAGGGGATCCTCGTCACCGAGTCGGTCCGCGGTGACGGAGGGGTGCTGAAGAACTCCGAGGGCAAGCGCTTCATGTTCGACTACGTGCCCGACGTGTTCCGCGGTCAGTACGCCCTGACCGAGGACGAGGGGGACCGGTGGTACACCGATCCCGACCACAACAAGCGTCCACCGGAGCTGCTGCCACGCGACGAGGTGGCCCGGGCGATCAACTCCGAGGTCAAGGCCGGGCGGGGCTCGCCCCACGGCGGTGTCTTCCTCGACATCGCCTCGCGCCGGGACGCCGCCGAGATCATGAAGAAGCTCCCGTCGATGCACCACCAGTTCAAGGAGCTCGCCGACGTCGACATCACGACGGAGGCGATGGAGGTCGGGCCGACGTGCCACTACGTCATGGGCGGCGTCGAGGTCGACCCCGACACGGCCGCGGCGGCACGCGTGCCCGGGCTGTTCGCCGCCGGCGAGGTCTCCGGCGGGATGCATGGGTCCAACCGCCTCGGCGGCAACTCCCTCTCCGACCTGCTCGTCTTCGGGGCCCGGGCCGGTCTCGGCGCCGCCGCTTACGTCCAGAGCCTGGAAAGCCGCCCGACCGTCGAGCAGTCCTCGCTCGACTCCGCGGCCCGCGAGGCGCTCGCCCCCTTCGACGAGGAGGGCGGTGAGAACCCCTACACCCTGCACCAGGAGATGCAGCAGACGATGAACGACCTCGTCGGCATCATCCGCACGGCGGCGGAGATCGAGAAGGCCATCGCCAACCTCGAGGGGCTCAAGACCCGGGCGCAGCACCTCACCGTCGAGGGGCACCGCCAGTTCAACCCGGGCTGGCACCTTGCCCTGGACCTGCGCAACATGCTCATGGTGAGCGAGTGCGTCGCCCGGGCCGCCCTCATGCGCGAGGAGAGCCGCGGCGGCCACACCCGCGACGACTTCCCGAAGATGGATCCGGCCTGGCGCCAGAAGCTCCTCATCTGTGCGGCGAGCGACACCGGCATCGAGGTCAAGGAGCAGGACCTTGCGCCGATGCGCGAGGACCTGCTCGCCCTCTTCAGGCCCGAAGAGCTGGTCAAGTACCTCACCGAGCAGGAGCTGGCCGGCCTCGGCGAGGGGCCGAGCGACGTGCGCAACGCAGGGAGCGAGTCATGAGCTACGACGCGAAGTTCCGGGTCTGGCGGGGAGACGCCGACGGCGGCGAGCTCGTCGACTACACCGTCGAGGTCAACGAGGGTGAGGTGGTCCTCGACATCATCCACCGACTGCAGGCCACGCAGAGCGGTGACCTCGCCGTGCGCTGGAACTGCAAGGCCGGCAAGTGCGGCTCGTGCAGCGCGGAGATCAACGGCATGCCCAAGCTCCTCTGCATGACCCGGATGTCGACCTTCACCGAGGGCGAGACGGTCACGGTCACCCCGATGCGGGCGTTCCCGGTGGTCAAGGACCTCGTCACTGACGTGTCCTTCAACTACACCAAGGCTCGGCAGATCCCGTCCTTCGCGCCGCCCGACCTCCCGCTCGGCGACTACCGCATGCAGCAGGTGGACGTCGAGCGCTCGCAGGAGTTCCGCAAGTGCATCGAGTGCTTCCTGTGCCAGGACACCTGCCACGTCGTGCGCGACCACGAGGAGAACAAGGACGCCTTCGCCGGGCCGCGCTTTCTCATCCGCGCTGCCGAGCTCGACATGCACCCGCTCGATGCCCGCACCGACCGGGTCGAGTTCGCCCGCGAGGAGCAGGGCATCGGTATGTGCAACATCACCAAGTGCTGCACCGAGGTCTGCCCCGAACACATCAAGATCACCGACAACGCGATCATCCCGATGAAGGAGCGCCTCGTCGACCGGCGGTACGACCCGCTCGTCTGGCTCGGCAACACCATCCGCCGCCGCAAGGGCTGAGCCCAGCAACCAGAAGGCCCTAGCGCAACCCAAAGCAGCTCGGTAAGGGGTGAGCCACAGCGCAACCCAAAGCGGCTCGGTATGCCGGGCACCCGGCATACCGAGCCTGCTGACAATTCCAGCGCGATCAGCAAATCGGGCCCGGACGTTACCAGTCGTTGGCGAGCGCTGCGGCGGGCGGAACCTTGGCGGCGCGACGAGCGGGCAGCACCGAGGCAAGGAGTCCGGCGGCGAGGGCGCCCGCAGCGACGAGCCCGAGCCGGTCCCAGGGGATGGTGAGCACCACAGCGCGACTGCCGAAGAGGCACCGTGCGGCCGCCCAGCCGTAGCCGATCCCCAGGAGGCTGCCGAGGACCGCGCCCACGGTGGCGAGGAGCACCGCCTCGGCTGCGAGCATCGCCTTGAGCTGCCCGCGGGTCAGGCCAAGGGCCCGCAGTAGCCCGGACTCCCGGGTGCGCTCGAGCACCGACAGCGAGAGCGTGTTGCCGATGCCGACCACGGCGATGAGCACCGAGATGCCGAGCAGCCCGGTGACCACCCAGAGCAGGATGTCGAGGACCTGGGTCAGCTGCGCCCGCTCGGGGGCCGAGCCATCTACCGACGCGTCGGGCAGACCGGCGACGGGCGACCGCACATCGGTCAGCACCGTCGTGACATCGGCGTCGTCCGCGAGTCGTAGCCACGCCGAGCGAACGTGCGCCGCGGGGGCGAGGGCGAGCAGGTCCTGATCGGTCACCGCGTAGGGGTAGCCAAGCCGGGAGTCCACCCGCGCGGTGAACTCCCTACCGGTGCTCGCGGAGCCCAGACGCAGGCGCTGCCCGGCGTGCAGGCCGGCCGCGCGCGCTGCGTCGGCCGAGACCAGGACGGAGCTCGTCCTGACGACCAGCGGTTGCGAAATGGCATGCGCCGGTCAGTGGTTGAGTGCTGAGCGCACGTCGGGGCGCCAGCACCGCCCACCAGCGCATAGGACGCTGTGAGCTGACTTGTCCTCTCGTCGGCCGACTCGGCCAACGCCAGCTACAGGCGCTCCTCGAACGGCGGGACCGGCCTAGCGCCGAATCCAGGGGGCGCGTCCGGACGGGCCGTCAGTCGGTGAGGCCGGAGGTTCGTCGCTGGATGGCGAAGACGACACTGAAGGTCGCGACCGAGACGAGTGCGGCGATCACCGCGACGGCCCCGATGCGGGCTAGGTCGTTGACGGTGAACCCGAGCTCGTAGCCGAGGAGGGCAAAGAGGACTGCGCCGACGAAGCCGATGGGTATCGCGACCGCGACGGGCGGAAGCAGGCTCCACCGGTATGACGTCTCGATCTCACGGCGCCGCAGTCCTAGTCGCAGCAGGTGGCTGACGTCCTGCATGGACGCCAGCCCGCGGTCGCCGATCTCGCGGATGAGCGCGACGGCGAGCAGGGCCGTGGCGAGGGTCCAGCCGGCGAGCATCCAGCCTGCCTGCGGGTCCCGGACCTTGGACAGCCCGCCGATCTGGTTGATGTTAACCGCGGGGAGGGTCGCCAGGGCCTTCATCACGTCCTGGGAGGAGGTCCCCTTGGCGGCGAGGATGAACACGTCATTCTGGGCCGCGTCCGGAGGGGCGCCGATGACTGGAGTGGAGCGTGTCAACGTCTGGAAGTAGTTCGTGGCTTGCGCGGTGACTTCTCCGGCTGCGTTGCAGGCGGGGAGAGGGACTCGGTCGGCCCACCGGGCCAGCTCGGCGCAGTCGTGGAAGTACACCTTGGGTGGGATCATGCTGCCGTCGGGGCCCGGGCCCACGTTGTTGTCACTGGCGACTGCCAGCACGGTGAAGTTCGGGGCGAGGGCTCGGGCGGTGGCGAGGTCGGTGGGCTTGCCGTCACGCCAGCTCACGGTGAACGTCGAGAAGGCGGCGTTGCTGCCGACGTTGTTCTCGCTGGCGACGAGGTGGTCGTAGATGGCGAACGCCGCTCCGGCGACGAACACCAGGGCGCCGACCATGGCGCCTGGCCTGGCGAGGTTGGCCGAGCGGAGCTTCAGCCGGCGTCCGGCCAGCCAGACCGCCGGCCGGCCGGAGCGCCCGAGCAGGGAGCCGACGTGGGCGACGACGGTCGGCAGCGCCATCGGCAGCGCCACGAAGGTGAGCAGCAGGCCGGCGAAGAGCAGGCCCTGGCGAAGCTGTGAGGTCGGTGGAAGCCATGGGCCGATCCCCATCATCAGGAAGGCCAGCACCAGGGGAGCGGCGTGCCAGCTGCGGACCGTGCGGGCGTCCCGGCGGATCGACCGGTCACGGATGCGGCCGACGACCGCGGCAAAGGCGGCCAGGGCGACCGTGCCCAGGATGGTCGCGACGGCCATCCACAACGGGAAGGCCAGCGCCCCTGTCTTCAACGTCGCGACGGTGAGCGGCACCGTCGTGGCCCGGTTGAGCACCAGCACCCACAGGGCAAGGGCTGGGAGGGCTCCGGCCAGCGCGAGCAGTGCCGTCTCGGCTGCGAGCAGGGCGCGGATGCGGCGGGAGGCGACGCCGAGGCGCCAGAGCGTCTGGGCGCGGGCGTCCCGGACGCCCGACATGGCGCGAGCGGCGCTGAGCAGGAGGAACGCCGCCGGCGCCAGCAGCATCCACGCCACCCCGACCCGCGTGGCCCCGCTGGTGGGCACCTCCGGGATCGTCTCCAACGAGATGCCTTCCCCGTTGGAGAGATACCCCTTGGAGAGCAGCACGGCACCGTCTTCTCCCAAGCTGCGCCCCGGTGCCGGACGAGCGTAGATCCACCCCTCCGACAAGGTGGAGAGCCCCACCTGCCCGATCGCGCCCTGGGCTCCGACCCCGGCCGAGGAGGACTTCAATCCGAAGTCCTCGGCCCTGAGCCCCTGCTCGACCAGCCCCTGAGACAGGACCCCTTCACCAGGAGCGGGAAGGCGGGAGAGGCCGGGCGGGACCGTCCCCGGGTCGCCCTCGTGTCCCGGCAGGGGTTCGAGCCACACCACCGGGAACTGGCCGAACTGCTTCGTGGTCAGTGCGCGGGCCGAGATGCGCAGGATGGCGCCTGGGATGGCCGACCCCTGCGTGTCGACGGCCCAGACCGGCTGGCGGCCGGCGATCCGGGCGTCGGACTCGTGGGCGAGGCTCGCGATCCCGACCGCGAGCAGCGCGATGGCGGTTGCGGCGAACGTGGCCAGGACGACGCTGACCTGGCGCCAGCGTTGACGGGCATCGCGGCTGTAGGCCAGCCGCCACGCCAGCTTCAGTGTGGTCACAGCACGAGCTCCGCGTGCTCGTGGCGCAGCTCGACGACCCGGTCGCACGCCTCAGCGACCGACCGGTCGTGGGTGGCGACCAGCGCCCCGGCACCGCTGGCCCGGGTTCGGTCCAGCAACAACTCGGTCATCTGCCGCGCGTTCGCGGCATCCAAGGACGCGGTCGGTTCGTCCGCCACGAGCAGCTGCATCGAGGGCCGGACCAGAGCCCGGGCCAGAGCCACCCGCTGCGCCTGCCCTCCGGAGATCTCGTCCGTCCGTTTGCCGGCGTGCTCGGCCAGGCCCACCTGCGCCAACGCCTCACGGGCTCGAGCCAGCGCCCGTGCTCTGCCTTGACCGTCGAACAGCAGAGTCAGCGCCACGTTCTCCTCCACGCTGAGCTCGGGCAGCAGGTCAGCCCCCTGGAACACCAGACCCAGTGCCTCACGACGGACAGCCGCACGCTGGCTGCCGGACATCCTCGAGATGACCCGTCCGCCCACTTCACCTGTCCCGCAGACGGCACGAGCATGCCGGTGACGCAGGCCAGCAGGCTCGACTTGCCCGAACCCGACGGACCCATCACCGCCACCGCCTCACCGGCGCCGATCTCCAGACCCAGCCCAGAGAAGACCGTCGTCGACCCATACCTGACTTCCAGCTCGCGCACAGACAGCACCTGCTCCGTCACCCTGCCGCCTCCGTTGGGTTGAGGTGTGGGGTCCCGGGCTCGACGAGCCCGGGACCCACCTTGCCACTCAGTTCGGGTAAGCCCAGTTACCGTAGGCGTCCGTGCCGGGCAGCAGCTCCACGGCGCGGTGGCGGTAGATGTATGCCGTGCCGGAAGTGGAGCAACCGTTTCCGTACCCGTCGACCACGTGCCACTCGGTCAGTGAGCCCGACTGGATCCAATCAGCCGACACGTCGTTCCCGTCGTTCTCCTGGTCACACGCGGAGACGGAGTACCCGCCGTTGTTCCACGAGTAGTCGGATCCCTGCCAGCTGAACACGTTGTTGGTGGCCGACGCCACCCCCTCCTGATGAGATCAATCGGCGTCGTCGTTTGACTCCGAGGCGACGAACCTGCTGTCGAGCGTTTCCTACCATTTTGCAGAATCTTTACAGTTTACTTCCAGCAACCCGCCGTCGCGTCTTGTCTCGATGCCTCCATCCGTGAGTAGTGCCAGCCTGAAGGAGGGGCGAAGTCTTGGGCCAGGGAACGCGGACGAGCACCGCCGGGTCGGGTCCAGCGCCCTCGGTTGAGCGACGCCGTGGCTGACCAGGAGTAGGTGGGTTGGCGTCATCGAGTACGAGCACGAGGACGTGTTCGGCGTCGCGGAGGGCCGGGGCCGGCGCTGGCCGCACGGTGTCAGGGGTGGTCATCAGTGCGTCCCCCTCGGTCATGGGAGGGAGGCACGTTCGGGGGTGCTCTGGACGTGCGCCAACGATGGACGTTCCGATGTTGGACGAGGCCCCGCGTTGCGTCCACGGCCGCGATCTGCACCCTCGTAGCCGGCGGCCGCTGGGCGCTCCACCAGCTGGGTGGGCGCTGCGGCCCGCGACCTCAACCAGAAGCCCCCAGGGCAACGGCCGGAGCACCAGACCCACAGCCCGACCGCCAGCGACCCACCGGTATGCCGTGCTCACGGCATACCGGTGTGTCTGGTGCCTGTCTCAGGTCTCGACTCTCAGCCGACGCCGTCCCTGACGTTGAACTCTAGGGGGGTAGGGTATCCAATGCGAAACGGACCGATCCGAAGGGGATCTTCCGCAGTGAGGGATCAGGCTCCCGGATGGCCGCCACGCAACGAGCCCATCGAGCGCTAGGAAGTTCACCATGAGCGTGCTCAACGCCATCGGCCACGCCCTGGAGCTGGCCTTCTCGATGACCTGGGAGATCACCTGGGCGCTGATTCTTGGCTTCTTCCTGTCCGCGGCCGTGCAGGCGGTCGTCCGCCGGCGGACCATCACCCGGATGCTCGGTGACGATCGGCCCCAGACGTTGGCGGTGGCTGCCGGCCTCGGCGCCGCCTCGTCCTCCTGCTCGTACGCGGCCGTCGCACTGGCCCGGTCGCTGTTCCGCAAGGGAGCCGGCTTCACCGCGGCCATCGCCTTCCAGATCGCCTCCACCAACCTCGTGATCGAGCTCGGGATCATCCTCATCCTGCTCATGGGATGGGAGTTCGCCTTGGCCGAGTTCGTTGGCGGCCCGGTCATGATCGTCGTCATCGCGGTCCTGTTCCGGGTCCTCCTGAGACCCCGGCTGCTCGAAGCGGCCCGCAAACAGGCCGCCCGCGGCCTCGCGGGATCGATGGAAGGCCACGCCGCGATGGACATGAGCGTCACGGAGGGCGGCTCGGTCTGGCGCCGACTCGCCTCGGCCAAGGGCCTGACCTCCGTCAGCCACATCTTCGTCATGGAGTGGGCTGCCGTCCTGCGCGACATCGTCATCGGCCTGCTCATCGCCGGAGCCCTCGGCGCCTGGGTGCCGGAGAGCTTCTGGCAGTCCTTCTTCCTGGTCGACCACCCGCTCCTGGCCAGGATCTGGGGACCGCTGATCGGCCCGCTCGTGGCGATCGCCAGCTTCGTCTGCTCCATCGGCAACGTGCCGCTGGCAGCGGTGCTGTGGAACGGCGGGATCAGCTTCGGCGGCGTCGTCTCGTTCATCTTCGCCGACCTGCTGATCCTGCCCATCCTCGTCATCTACCGGAAGTACTACGGCACGCGGATGGCCCTGTTCCTGGCCGGCACCCTGTATGCCGCGTCAGTGGTGGCGGGGTACGTCGTCGAGATCCTGTTCGGGGTGCTGCACCTGATCCCCGCGGAGCGGCACGCCTCCGTCCAGATGGCACATGTCTCCTGGAACTACACGACCTACCTCAACATCGTCTTCCTGCTGCTGGCAGCAGTATTCGTGGCCAGGTTCCTGCGCACCGGCGGCCGGGAGATGCTGGCCATGATGGGCGGCAGCCCGGACACGGACGAGCAGGACCACTCCCATGAGAACGAGCACGGCGGGCACCAGGACGAGCACGGTGAGCACCACAACCAGCCGGGAGGGGCTAGCTGATGTCAGGCCCGGACTCGATGGCCGGAGTGGCGGCGGTGGTCTCGCGCGGCATGACACAGTGGGACGCATGAGCAGCCTTGGTGGCCCACCCGGGCGCGCCGCACGGGTAGGGCGGTTGACCCGTCGTTCGGGGCTGCTGGTTCTCGCGGTGCTGGCTCTGATCGCCGGAGTCGTCGCGATGCACTCCCTCGGGCTGGGACATGGGCCGATGAGCATGGCCAGCGCGGGTCATGGCGTGGGCTCGAGCGAGACGCACCACGCGGCGCCGCTCGCAGCCGGACCGGCGCCGGCCCACCGGAGTGAGACCGCGCAGGCCTGTGCCACCTGCCTGGTTGTCGTCGCCGCGGGGTCAAGCGCACCTGCGCACGGGATGGGCTCGATGTGCCTGGCCGTCCTCCCGATCCTGCTCCTACTGCTGGTCACCCTGCTCCGCCGGCGCGCCAGCACCCTGACTCGTCCGGTGCGCAGGGGTCGGCTGCGGGGTTTCGTACCGAACGGTCGAGACCCACCGGCATACCTGCGCCCGTCCCTGTCGAAGCTCTGCCTCCTGCGCATCTGAGCCACCCCTTCGCCGGCCCGGCGAGCCCCACTCGGGGCCCGACGGTCCGGCGTACGCGCACGCGACCGCACGACTTCACTACGACACGTCAAAGGACTTTGTCATGAACCGCACCCTGCGCCACGCTGCCCTCCCCGTTCTCGCGGCAGCTACCGCCCTGGCCCTCGCCGCCTGCGGCGGCTCGACCAGCTCACCGTCCGGGCACGAAGGCATGCCCGGCATGACCAGCACCACCTCGGCATCGACGCCGTCCACGCCGTCCACGCCGTCGCGGCCGACAGCCGCCGGTCCGCACAACCAGGCCGACGTCGCCTTCGCCACCGGGATGATCCCGCACCACGGCCAGGCGATCACCATGGCTCAGATGGCGCTGAGCACGTCGACCAACCCCAAGGTCAAGGACCTCGCCACCGCGATCAAGGCCGCCCAGGACCCCGAGATCCAGACCATGTCCGGCTGGCTGACTGGCTGGGCTCAGCCCGTCCCTGCCGCGACCGGCGGACATGACATGTCGCAGATGGGCAGCACCACCAGCTCGACGTCAGGAAGTCCCGCCATGGGCGGGATGGGCGGCATGATGACGGACCAGGAGATGGAGCAGCTGAGCAAGGCCACGGGTGCGGCATTCGACCGGATGTGGCTGCAGATGATGGTCAAGCACCACCAAGGCGCCGTGGCCATGTCCCAGACCGAGCTGGCCACCGGGACCAACCCGGACGCCAAGCAGCTTGCCCAGGCCATCATCGACAGCCAGACCAAGGAGATCACCACGATGACCGCCATGCTGGGGACCCTGAAGTAGCTGGACACGTCGCCACGGTCCAGAGCTCCGATCCTCGGGACTCTGGAGGGCGGAGGCTAGAGGCTCTGGTATGCCGGGCACACGGCATACCAGAGCCTTGTTGCTTTTCGTTGGGGCAGAGCGCTACTCGCCGTGGCGCAGGGCGACGCGGACGTCGTGGTTGATGAACGAGATGACGTCGAGCGGGATCTCCTTGGGGCAGGCCGCCGAGCACTCGCCGATGTTGGTGCAGCCGCCGAAGCCCTCGGTGTCGTGCTGGGTGACCATCGAGACGACCCGGGCGTCCCGCTCGGGCTGACCCTGGGGCAGCAGCCCGAGGTGGGCGACCTTGGCGCCCATGAAGAGCATGGCGGAGGCGTTCGGGCAGGCCGCCACGCAGGCACCGCACTGGATGCAGGCCGCCGCGCCGAACGCCCGGTCGGCGTCCTCCTTGGGGACGAGCACGCTGTGCGCGTCGGGAGCCGCGCCGGTGTTGACGCTGACATAGCCGCCTGACTGGACGATCCGGTCGAGGGCCGAGCGGTCGACCACGAGGTCCTTGAGGACGGGGAACGCGGTCGCCCGCCACGGCTCGACGGTGATCGTCTCGCCGTCCGTGAACGAGCGCATGTGCAGCTGGCACGTCGTCGTGATCTCGGGGCCGTGGGCGTCGCCGTTGATCATCAGGCCGCAGGTGCCGCAGATGCCCTCGCGGCAGTCGCTGTCGAAGGCGACCGGCTCCTCGCCCGCGAGGATGAGCTGCTCGTTGAGGACGTCGAGCATCTCGAGGAACGACATGTCGGGGGTGATGTCATCCACGACGTAGGTGGCCATCCGGCCTTCGGTCTCGGCGTTCGCCTGACGCCAGACCTTGAGGGTGATCTTCACTTGTAGCTCCGTTGCTTCAGGTGGACGTACTCGTAGGCGAGGTCTTCCTTGTGCAGGACGGGCGCGAGGCGGCCCACGTGGCCTTCTTCCTCCCCGAACTCCCAGGCCGCGACGTAGGCGAAGTCGTCGTCGTTGCGCAGGGCCTCGCCGTCCTCGGTCTGGCTCTCCGCGCGGAAGTGCCCGCCGCAGGACTCCCGGCGATGCAGCGCATCGATGCACATCAGCTCGCCGAGCTCGAGGAAGTCGGCGACCCGGCCAGCCTTCTCCAGCGACTGGTTGATCTCCTCGCCGGACCCGAGCACCCGGACGTTGCGCCAGAACTCGTCCCGCAGCCCGCGGATGAGGTCGATGCCCTTGAGCAGGCCCTCCTCCGAGCGCTCCATCCCGCAGAACTCCCCCATGATGTTGCCGAGCTCCTTGTGGAAGGAGTCGACGGTGCGCTCGCCGTTGATGGAGAGCAGCTTCGCGATCCGCGCGTCCACCGAGGAGCGGGCCTCGACGACGGCCTCGTGGGTGACCGGGACCTTCGGGTAGGGGCCGTGGGCGAGGTAGTCCCGGATCGTGTTGGGCAGGACGAAGTAGCCGTCGGCGAGGCCCTGCATGAGGGCCGATGCGCCGAGCCGGTTGGCGCCGTGGTCGGAGAAGTTGGCCTCACCGGTGACGAACAGGCCGGGGATGTTGGACTGCAGGTCGTAGTCGACCCATAGGCCGCCCATCGTGTAGTGCACCGCGGGGTAGATCCGCATCGGCACCTCGTAGGGATTCTCGCCCGTGATCCGCTGGTACATGTCGAGGAGGTTGCCGTACTTGTCCGCGACCGTCTCGTTGCTCATCCGCTGCAACGCGTCGGTGAAGTCGAGGTAGACCCCGCGCCGGAAGTCGCCGACGAGCGGGCCGACGCCCCGGCCCTCGTCGCAGACGTTCTTGGCCTGGCGGGAGGCGATGTCGCGCGGGACGAGGTTGCCGAAGGCGGGGTAGATCCGCTCGAGGTAGTAGTCGCGGTCCTCCTCCGGGATGTCGCGCGGGTCCTTCTCACAGTCCTCGCGGTTCTTCGGCACCCAGATGCGGCCGTCGTTGCGCAGCGACTCGCTCATCAGGGTCAGCTTGGACTGATGCTCGCCGGAGACCGGGATGCAGGTCGGATGGATCTGGGTGTAGCAGGGGTTGCCGAAGTAGGCGCCCTTGCGGTGGGCCCGCCATGTCGCCGTGACGTTGCTGCCCATGGCGTTCGTGGAGAGGTAGAAGACGTTGCCGTATCCGCCGCTCGCGAGCACCACGGCGTCGGCGAGGTGCGTCTCGATCTCACCGGTGACCATGTCGCGCACGATCGCGCCGCGGGCCCGACCGTCAGCCACGATCAGCTCGAGCATCTCGTGCCGGGCATACATCTCGACGGTGCCCGCGGCGACCTGCCGCTCGAGGGCCTGGTAGGCGCCGATGAGCAGCTGCTGACCGGTCTGCCCCCGGGCGTAGAAGGTGCGCGAGACCTGCACACCGCCAAAGGAGCGGTTGTCGAGCATGCCGCCGTACTCCCGGGCGAAGGGGACGCCCTGGGCGACGCACTGGTCGATGATGTCGGCGCTCACCTGGGCCAGGCGGTAGACGTTGGACTCGCGGGAGCGGAAGTCGCCTCCCTTGACCGTGTCATAGAAGAGGCGGTAGACCGAGTCCCCGTCCTCCTTGTAGTTCTTCGCGGCGTTGATTCCGCCCTGCGCCGCGATCGAGTGGGCGCGACGCGGGGAGTCCTGGTAGCAGAACGACTTGACGCGGTAGCCCGCCTCCCCGAGGGTCGCCGCCGCGGAGGCGCCGGCCAGACCGCTGCCGATGATGATCACGGTGAGCTTGCGGCGGTTGGCCGGGTTGACCAGCTGCGCCTCGAACTGGCGGGTGCCCCAGCGTTCCGAGATCGGCCCCTTGGGGGCCTCGGCGTCCGCGATCTTCGCGCCCTCGCGGTAGAGGCCCGTTGCCAGGCCGACGTTGTCGGCGGTGTCTGGGGTCACGGGGGTCGTGGTGTCAGTCATTCTGTCCCTACTTGATCAGGCCGAGGAAGATGCACAGCGGGGGCAGGAGGAACCCGGCCACGACGACGGCCGCGACGCCGATCCCCAGGAGGTTGGCCCGGCGACGGGCACCCGCGGTGTTGGTCAGCCCCAGGCTCTGGCTGGCGCTCCAGATGCCGTGCCGGATGTGCATGGCGAGGGCAGCCATCGCGAGCACGTAGATCAGAACGACCCACCAGACCTGGAAGCTGGACACGACCCGCTGGTAGCCACTCGAGTGAATTCCGTTGACTTGGATGGCGTTTGCCGTGAACTGCAGCAGGTGGAAGATGATAAAGAGGAGCAGCGCGACGCCGCCCCAGCGCATGGTCCGCGACGAGAGGGTGGATGACGCGGTCTTCTTCACCTGGTACCTCGTCGTCCGCGCGGTCTGCGCCCGGCTCCAGAGGTAGAACGCCGAGTAGACGTGCGCGATGACCGCGACGATGAGCACCGAGCGGAAGACCCACAGGAACCCGGAGAACGGGAGGATCGGCTCGCCGAGCGTCCGAAGGTGGTGGGCATACTCCTCGTAGGCTGCCTGGCCCCCGAGCAGCTTGAGGTTTCCGTACATGTGCATCAGCACGTAGAGGACGAAGAGCACGCCGGTCACGGCCATGACCATCTTCATGGCGATCGTGGTGCGGCGAGCCCTGATCTGTGCCGCGGGAAGGGTCGAAGTTGCCACCTCGCAACGGTATCTCCCGCGTTCGACGCGGTTGCGCCGGTGCGACCTGGTGCACGTGTGGAATGTGTCTCGTTGACTGCTCGGTATGCCGGGTGCTCACCTGGGCGCCCCCGGCATACCGCGCGTTGTGGGCGGTAATCTCGCTGGTGCCGTGGTGCAGGGGGTCGCGCGCAGGGTGGTGACGCTGCGCTGACGGTGTGCGGTGCTCGCCGGGTGACGAGGGTGCGCGCGGTGCCGTGGTGCGGTGGATCGCGCGCAGGGTGGTGACGCTGCGCTGACGGTGTGCGGTGCTCGCGGGGTGACGAGGGTGCGCGCGGTGCCGTGGTGCGGGGGGTCGCGCAGGGTGGTGATGCTGCGCTGACGGTGTGCGGTGCTCGCCGGGTGACGAGGGTGCGCGCGGTGCGGTGGTGCGGGGGATCGCGCGCAGGGTGGTGACGCTGCGCTGAC
>JAABUP010004625.1_pt1 | contig 22160 bp, 24 predicted proteins | sample 5559201 | NCBI WGS metagenome assembly JAABUP01 (sample SAMN10711887, study PRJNA513373) | rock metagenome | isolation source: Antarctica rocks | place: Antarctica | reverse complement strand
CAAACTTGATCACGTAATTCCCAGTGATGAGCTGACTCATGATACCATGGCAGTTGGGGGTGCAACAAAATGCTGCAATGTACAGCAATGCACATGCTTGGATGCAGACTTTTGACTGCTGCTGTACAGGATGCGACGCCAATTGTGCTGACAGACGCAGCCTGACGCAGCAAAGCATAGGCGTATTCAAACCGGAGAAAAGCCTTACCTGTGTACATACCAAGACTGAGCAGCTCCTGTGCTGCTGCTCAGAGCAGCATTTTTGCCCGGCATATGCGCAAACATACTGGGGAAAACCCTTATACCTGTATGCATCTAGGATGCACTATTGCTTTTCTGACAACAGCAGTCTCAGGAAGAACTTTTATACACACACTGGGAAGAGGCCTCGTGCCTGTGCACATCCAGGATGCACTGCCGCTTTTGTCGACAGCAGCCACTTGAAAACACACAGCCATAAGCACACTGGAGAGCGACCTCACATCTGTCCACATCCAGGCTGCTAGACTTGCTGAGAACAGCAAACTGAGAAGTCACAACCGCAGACACACTGGAGCCTTACATCTGCACACACCCAGGCTGTGATGATGCTTTTGCCCACAAGTGCAGTCTGACAATCCATTGGCATATCCACAGCCACAAGACACCGTATACTTGCTCAGGAGCAGGCTGCTTCAACCCAATGGAGCAGTCTCAACAGGCATCACAGGCGTGGCATTCAGCACAAGCAAGCAGACGCAAGGAGACAGAGGAGCTCAGGATTGCACATGTGCTCAGCAAGGCAGGCATCCCCGTTGAACAGAACACGTACATCTGCTGCTGGGGATTTGGTGGCACCTTCCCCACCTTCAGATACATGCACTTGATGATCGCCATCGACGATTACATCATGCATCTCGAGGTCGTTGAGCACGATGATGAAGTGCTTAGCCCTGCACAGCTGCACATTCGACAGCTACATGGTTGGATGGGATGTTTATAAGTTTCTGCCGGACACTATTAGGAACGTCACAGATTGTCAAAGTTGCGAGCACCTCAGTGCATTGTGTTGCCAACCACTGGCGGAACCGTGTTTTAGCAACTTAAGCACCTTTTGTGTTGAAAATCTGTGGGTGGAGACAGATTTTCCGTGGTTTGACAAGCCTCCTGTATGTTTACAGCGCCTCACAGTCGCATGCCACTTTTATGCAGACAAGGCAGCCTTGCTTCGCTTAGCTGAGCTGTTTCCTGCCTTGAATTTCATTGATGTGGCTGTCGAGCCCGAGGAAGAATCAGAGGGGATATTACAGCGCCTGTTAGAACTACCTCAGCTTAACAGAGCACATTTCCGATTTTCTGGATCTAGAACAGCATCTAGGTTGGTATTGGATCTCCCTAGTACGGTGACACTGACTGTCCATCCGTTGGATGGTTTGAAGGTTGGTCTAACCCCATCTAATAGTCCCATATAAGCAGGACAACCTAAAAATGAATACAGGACTAGTTCATGTATCTTGGACCATCTTTGTGGTGACTGTTAGCACCATAAGTTTATCACAATGTTCATGCCATGCATGATGACAGAGGTTGTTTCCAAGTGTCACAAGAGACTGGTTTGCTGTTGCAGCTTTGTCCTCGTACATGTTGGCACTTGTACTAGCTAGAGTGTTGACTGCCTGTTATATGTTGACTTCATTTTCTCAAGACATTGCGATTTTGGCAGTAAGTCTTGCCCAGCTGCAGCCAAAAACCTGGCATTGTGTTATATCGTGGCAGATGATCATGAATCGTACAATCAGATGTTGTCTTGGCCAAAGGAGATCGCATGGCTTGCTTGACCAGATACAGCGCATGTGCCATCACAATATCACGGCATGTGCGCTCAGCGCATGTGCGCTCAACAGCCTGTATCTGTTGCACTTGTAAGTGCTGCACGTCGCCTTTGCCGGGCTTGGGAATGACTGCAAGCAGGTTTTGTTGGGGTCATCATCCTATTGTGCAAGAGCAAGGCCCTCATGAGATCTTGATCAACAATACATTCCAAAAACACAACTGTGATCGAATTGCAGTAGTCAGTTAGGGAGAACCTGGGCAGCCCGGTATAATACTTGGCTTCTCATTGAATTGACGCCGAAAGGTGTAGTCTTTGCTTTTTCTCAGCTAGAGAGAGAACAAGACTCGCATGTCTACAAGAACACGATCATGAGGCAAAATGGCAAGAGCAGTTTGCCTGACAAGACGCCTATGCATGTGTGAGTGTGTGCATACACCCTATCAGCTGGACAGCAATTCTATGTGTCCAAATTGCCATACATACTCAAACAGGCTGAAGTTCAACAGGCTGAAGTTCACTTGCAGAAGGCCACTCACACCGACAGCTGCAGCAGTTGTTCGATGCAATATGACACATGACAGCCGTGTGCACACCCAAAGTTACCCCACCCCATCAGCATCACCAACAACATTAATGATGCTGTCCAGATGAAGCCATAAAATTGAGCACAAGGTAACGCATGGGATGACTTGTTTGACAAGCCTTTGAGGACCATGTTGGGATGTGACCTCACAGATGCTCAACTCAAATTCTTGCTTGCTTCAGGGTCGACACCTGAATACAGATGCACCGGAGCGCCACAGTGTGATTGTCAAAGATTGATGCTGCACTGAGACTGTACAGCGTTGACAAGTCTGGTAGCTGCAGCTGGCAGGAGGCCACCACTTGGGATGTGCTCTGCAGGAGACAGCAGGACTTCCACAACACTGCTGTTCATCTGCCGGCAAAAATGAAGCAATGGTCATGTGCCGACTTCTGAAGTGACTCACAGAAGGCCTAGAGGACATTGAAGAAGTCAATAATAAATCTGAAGGAAGGAAGCAGCAAGACATGCTTGACTACCTCAAACATTTGGAAGATGCCGTCAAGAACTTTCACAGCTCTTGTGACAGTGGCATACATTTAGTTGCACCGTGAGTGACTATTCACACGCTTTGTAAATACAGTGCACTTGGCATGCATGCCATTTGGGGGGCCAGACAAGTGTGTTCAGTATGCTGCAGCATTTGACATGAGCACAGAGACATCATGTTAGTACAAAGTAAACAGCTCCATGCACTCCCTGGAACTGACTTGCATCAAACGCACCTGATGCCTGTTGGTTAAGTATGCGTTGTAGTTTTGAATATTATTATTACCCTCTGAAAGTATATTGTTTTGGAAGCGCATCTGTCACAGTGGTGATGAGACACTGTCATAACTCACTCAGCCAGACAAGCCCGGTCAAAAGGCAGAAGACATCCTTGCCACCATCTTAAGTTAGGTGGGTGAAGTCAGCAACAGGTGCATCAATTTTGCTGCATCAGCAGCAGTGCTCCAACTGTAAATTGAAGCACACTGCAAGCTTTGTGTTGCCTCTTCAAGTTTCTTGATATGCAGAGAGAACAACTATGATTGCTGTGACTGCTCATCAGCTGCATGTGTATCTTGACACCTGGCGTCATCAACATCAGCAGCACTTGATTGCTGCTCCTGACTGCTTTGTGCAAGTGAGACACCTGGTGACTCAGCCCTGTGTGCAAAGGCTTTACTGCCTTGCTTGGGCCCCTCATCAGTTGTGCCAGCGGCAAGCCTGTCATCACCCACATGTATCTGGAATGGTGAAAGGCACTGGCTACAGTCCTTAATGGGAACTCCTTGTTCTTGAAGGCGCTGCAATAGGGAGCATTAAGTGCCATCAGGGTTTCCCTGCCGTGCTAAAATGTGATCATTGGGGCGTGGTCTGGTGCAGGGGCAATAGTCACCTCTGCCATCCCCCAGATATATGATTTGGCGATAGTTGTGCCGAAGAAGAAGCTCCTCGATCACCTGCATGTGACTTGACAGCTTCTTGCAGTCGTGGGCTCCTCAATCCTCCTCAACATGAGCAATGGAAAAAAAGCTTGATTACCACAACAAAGAAAGCCTGATGCAGTTTGCTGACTTTCAGCGGCGTCTAGGTGCAGACAACCGCACCAGGAAGCAAAGATGACGACAGGTATGCCACAATACAGTGTCTGACAGCAACTACATGTCTGCGAAGGCAACACCAAACTCAAATCCCACCTTGGCTGACAAGTGGAGCCAGAAAAGGCGCAGCCACTCTATAACGCCCACGCTGCCCCCCGCACATCTGCACACACTCAGTCACCTTTTCACTGGCTCTTTCCTTGCCTGCTTGTCCCCCAGTTCGGTCACCTCTTTCCTGTACTTTGCATGCCTAATGACTCACAAGTCAAGTGCTGCACCCAGCATGTACAATGCATGTCATGCTGGCTGCTCACATAAAGAACTCTCACATGAGACGATGGAAAGCTGGGTCACAACATGCTTATGTTGGGCGGCACCAGCCAACTTTGGGTTGGTGAAAGGTCATAGCTAGCATTGTAAGCAAGCTCATTACATCCGTAGATGAGCCACACTGTAACATCAAAGCGCAGTAGTACTAACTCGACTAGCAGATTAGTTTGGCCTCTTTGTAGCACGCCAAAGACAAGTCAACCAAGCTACACAACACTTGTCATACTTATAGCAGGAATCCAATGATAGAACTCACAAACTGCCCCAACCTGCAATTCTGGCCTAAGTCATGATAGGACAAGCGATATGCCTTTAGAAACTGATTAGCCTAAAAGCTCTGAGAGTTCTCTTGCTGCAGGTGCTGCTAGGCAGCAGACAACATTGCAATAATGCCATTGATAATAATAATAATTAAACGCTTTCCAGCTCATGATGAGCTAGGTACGTGCAATAATGCCATTGGTATTGGGAAACGTGTTTGGGTGACACATGGCCTAGTCAAGAGATGGTTATCCAGAGCTGTCTCTGTTACCATCTGAGGCTGAGCTGGGTCACATCGCTGAGGCGATGTTTGCCACAAGCTTCAACATCAGGTATACATATCTGTTGTGTGATTGCAAACCAAAAGGCATAGCTAAGGCACCAATGTCAGCAAGATGACAATTGCAACAAACGATCTGAACAGTACCCAGCATTTGAATCAGACAACTGTTGATTACATATATGTCATCAGCATCAGCGATAGAAATCAAAATCCGCATCTGACTTCTTGACATTGGCCTTGTACCCCTTCTCAAAGTCCTTGGGCAAGATGACATACCTGCAGCAAAAAGAAGGGCCATCAAAAATTAATGAATTGTCAACGCTGCACATCAACATGTTGTAGCACAAATATCCTATATAGTTGCTTCAATGTCACTGCCTGCTGTTGCCTGTGGCTGCAGTCACCTGGATGCAAAAATCACCGATGCTACAAAAAACAAACAGCAAAAAAGCAAGGTTGCATCGTTGTCCATCAGGGCAAATGTACTCGCTTTCTGACAGTTTGCTTTACTCAGCATCCGTGATCTGCAAAGTGTGTACGGTCTGAGACAAAAAGGACTCCTGAGATGCAATACAGGCACCGTTGGAGCATGTGCCACATCATTTCAGTAACAATAGCAGTCTTGCCTGTTCTTTCGCACAGCATGCATGCCAGCCTCTTGGCAGATGGCAGAGATCTCGGCATTGCTGATCTTGTCCGGCCTGCCCACGTAATCCTCCAGGTCCACCTCCTCGCTCAAATTCATTTTTGCAGTGCAAGCCTACAGGGCAAATGTTTCTGATGCAGCTGGTTAGATAGGAAAGTACTGTATGTTAGCAAGTAAGGATTGCATGCACCATATGACCAAATGACACTGCCTGTTCTTGCACACATATGCACTTGTCAACACTCATACTGATCAAGGGAAGCTGCAGAAATGCAATGCACACAGCAACAAGTGAGGCTGCACACTAGGTAATGGCAGCCACCATAGTGCAACACAGCTCAGCATGACCAGAGTGCTTGCAAGCAGACCGACTTGCTGAAGACAGAAGCTTCACCAAGGTAAGGGGATTGCTCGCTGATCGCTCTGCCAACATGGAGATGTGCCAGACTCACTGTTGTTGCAGATCACTAGTGAGACCAGCACAGGGTATGTGAACCAAAACAATCGCATGAGGTGAGGCCAACATCAACACAGTACTTTCAGTAGGCCATAGGCTAAAGGAGTTCATCCACAATCAGTGCTGCACCTGGAAGACAAGTCTCTTCTGACGCCTGTCTGGCAAGGGGAACTCAATCTTCCTATCTAGGCGGCCAGGCCGTAGCAGGGCAGGGTCTAGGGTGTCCGCCCGGTTGGTAGCCATGATCACCTTCACATTCACTGTCTGGTCAAAACCATCCATCTGGTTCAACAGCTCCATCAGAATGCGCTGCACCTCCCTGAACATCACATTGTTCTCACTCATGCATTAACTTGCTTGTTCAGTCATGCAGTCTTTCGTCCATGCATGCTTCATTTGTTTGTTCATTCATTAACGCTTCCATTAGTGATCCATGCAGTGAACATGTGGCTTGACTGAGGGCCAACTATGTACACCCTGAGTTGCTTGCAGGAGCTCACGAGCTGATATCGTGCATGATGCCATTAGGATTATATACTACCGTCACATGTTTGCAGTGTTGAAGACACTTCAGACTGCAGTGCAAAGCATTACTAAATATGCACACCACTGCTGTATCCACCAAACGGCAAACCCTCTACTAGGTATGTCAAAAGCTTGTTGGCAATAAAGCACTATGAGCTGGTGCCAACACCTCTCAGCCCAGGTAAAGTCCACTGTGCAACATCTATCACTGGCACCCATTGCAAAACATCTGTGTGTCCTATTCAGTTGTCAGAGGTGGGAAAGGCTGGCAAACTAGGAGGCAAAGGAGACCAGGCCTGAGATAAGAGTTGTACTCTCATCTCCCATCAAGCGAAACCCCTACAGGGAAGCCCAAAACATGTCATCCTTGGGCTTTTGTTTAATCAATGCCTAACAATAGATTGCCTAAGAAGCTTTTGTTTGGTGAAGTCAAGGGGCTTCGCCCACCTGGCCGCCCAAGGTCTAGTTTCAATGATGTTGCATTACGTGATTGTCAAAACTGTCAAGTTAGTAGGCCTTATAGGGATGCACAAGACAGGCTGCTTGGGGGAGACAAGACTTGTCCTGCACGTACCTAGCTCATCATGAGCTGGAAAGCGTTTTAATTATTATTATTATTAATGCCAAAAAGGCATCGTCTTTTCCTTTGTATCCAATACTGTCTTTGTGAAGGTGGAAACAATATGGGGGCGGTTGCAGCCGGCTATACCTGTCTGCTCCTGTCTGAGCATCAAAGCGGGAAGTTGCGATGGCATCAACCTCATCAATGAAAATGATGGCTGGGGCATTCTCCTTAGCCATCCTGAAGACGTCTCGCACCATGCGAGGTCCCTGTATTCAGTTACCAAGTTGCCATTCACTTTGAAGTGTGTCTGGCCAGTGACAACCACGGACAAGAGTTGCTGCTTTGCTGAGAGACTGAGACATTGTGCTGCACTGAACCAGAAACGATTTTGAAGATACAGGCAAGAGTCATTGCAAACAGACTCTGTTGGTATACACGCAGCCATGGCATTCAAAACGATGCTGCAAGGTCCTGAGATGATCATGTGAGCTTTAATTCCATGGCATGCTGCACTGTCATGAGTGCGCTGCCATTTCAGCAGCAGCATGTGCTACAGTAGAGTCAGCAAAAGCACGACAGATAAAGCTTGGTACTGGCCATGTCCAGTACAGTGACAGTTACAAGCTGACCAAAGGAGGAAACCTGAAGCCAGGATGCTCACCTCTCCTAGGTACTTCTGTACAAATTCTGAGCCCACCACCCTGATAAAGGCAGCTGTGGTGTGATGTGCTACAGCCTTGGCAAGCATGGTCTTGCCAGTGCCAGGTGGGCCATACAGCAACACCCCCCTGGGGGGGTCAATGCCAATCTGCCTATACAGCTCATGGTGCGTCAAGGGAAGCTCCACTGCCTCCTTGATCTCCTGCTTCTGAATGTCATTGCCTCCAATATCCTGAGTGCCAGACAGAGAGTGACTTTGAAATGCCTGGATGCATCACACACCGACCACAGTACAGACAAGAGCAGGGAGTGTGTGAATGAGTGATGCCACATACCAGCTGCACAGGCATTCATGTCAAGTGCACAGATGCCGCTGGCTTCTAGGCAGTGTAACTCATAACACGCTCTGCTCAATTATGAAAACAGTGTCTATGCGTACTTGATGCGATGTTGAGCAGCGTGAGGCCCTTGTTGACGAAGAAACAAGCTGCATGCATGTGAGTTGCTGTGTATGTGCTGCTTGCAGTCGGCGTACCTGATATGTCACATCAGGCCTTTCTGACTGGCTCAGCAATGAAATGCTGGAGTCAGCTTCTGGTGGCAAGATATCTACCAGGGCATTGCTATGCCTGTGTAGTGCTACTGAGGAGGAAGGTTTAAGAAGCTCTCGGTTGAGGGTACTTAGGATTCGGACGTAGTAGTTGCTGCCAGTTGTTGATCCAATGATACCGCTGTTGCGGTCAATCATCTCCAGAAACTGGCCAATGACCAGAGGCACCGCCTGAATTCGCTTGACCTCCTCTTGTGCACGCAAAAGCTCACGCTTCAAACTGCGCTGCTCCTCCTTGATGTACTCCTCCTGCAGAGTCGTCAGCAAACCGGTCAAGCAGCCTGCATGTAGGTCAACCGACTTGCAGCAGCATGCTGCAGGCATTTGGACTTGAAAAAATCGTCTGTTCAGAGACAGGGGGAACAGCACTCTGGTGAAGATCACAAGTCTGATGTGTCCCACCTGTATCTCATAAAATTCCAGCTGTCGTTGCAGAGTCTTCAGCCGAGTGTACAAATCCTCGTCAGGCTCTGAGGACTGAGCGGATGGGTCCATTTCTACGTCCATCAAGATCGGTGTGTGACTTGTTAGCTCTACAGGCTGCCCTTTGGCCACCGTCGTTGCCATGGTGGATAGCTTCTCACAGGATGCTCCTGAAGTGATGCAGCTCACTTGGCTGTGACTTTAGCAGCGCCCAGTCCGAGCGATTTTTGAGTAGGTCTGCAAGTATGCATGAACACGAGATGGACTGAAATGGCACTTCCGGTCTTCTTCCTCCATGCATGGTAGTTACGGTAGACCTAGCCAAGCTTGGCAAGCAATCTCAGTCAAAATATCTGCAGTCCATCAAATTACCAAGCCGCACTATACGCCAACAACAGCACTAACATTGGTGCTCTGCTCGCTTTCCGAGCCGCTTCGATGCTTGGGTGCGCGTCGCTTGCCTTCTCGGCGCTGTAGTGCGGCAGTCGAGAGGGCAAGCGACTGTACGGGCCGGAGCGTATTTCACGAAGCACCATGCATAACAGGTCCGCTGCTGTTGTCTTGATGATGTTGTCATGATATGCAGCAGGGCTTTCGGTCTGAGGGAGGACATGGCGTGCAGGCAAGAGCAGACCCTTACTAGCCTGCTACTTAAAAGGCAATTTGGCCCGTGCCGAAAGCCTTATTGTAGCAGGGACATATCGCAGCAGTCTTCTAGAGTCATAGACAGCTGGGCAGAAGGCGACTCTCTGAAACGCTGCTCAGCCACCTATTGCCAGCTGACACCTCCACCACGATCCACTATCGCGGCAGCTTTCAGCCCGGACGGCAAGCTTGTAGCCTCTACACAGTGCGTTTGACTATTTTGTGACAACCAAGCTTCTGCATGCCAGCGCTGCGATGCCACTTCGTCTTCAGTTCAATCTTTGTTGTTCAAACGCTATTTGACATACATGGATTTGCTTGCAGCGGTGACCATACAGTCAAAGTAATATGCGTGAGGACAGGCAAATGCTTACAGACTCTGACAGGCCACCGGCGGACACCTTGGGTGGTAAGTCAAATGACCTCTGTGCTCTGGCAGCAGCAGCAAGCCATAAAGCTGTGCAGTCTTTGGCAGTCTGTGCTGTATGACATTCATCGTCGAAATTGTTGGCCGTCATTAGAATCTCATGACCTCCATTGAAAAGCAGCGCATGTCCTTACCTAACTCTATTGCAGGTCCGATTTCACCCCAGCAGCTCTTCCTTGCTGGCAAGTGGATCTTTGGATTATGAAGTCCGCCTGTGGAATGCTCACACAGCTGAATGTATCAACGTCCACAATTTTGGTGGGTGCCCACAATTGCCAGATTCACCGACGCCTCAAAACACTTTGGTTCTGAGGTCCATGATTTTTGTTAGGAACCCGTGAACATTCATGCCCCAATCACAATAGACTTGCATCAAAATACCACTCACATAGAGTCCTAACAATCATGTCTTAAAATATACGCACCATTGTGTTCTGAGCCTGTACCTTTCGCCATGCATATGTTGCAGCTTTGGCGTTAGCATCATTGCTGCTTTGCCTGATTTGCCAAACATCACCTGGTGTCATGTGCACTCAGGTCGGCCGATTGCGTCTCTGGCCTTTCACGTTGAAGGCGATGCACTGGCAGTGGCCTCCGGGCACAAGCTGTACATGTGGCAGTACACACGGCAGCAGCAAGGTGAGGAAGGCGCTCCTGCAGTAGCCCTCAAGACGCGCCGCTCCCTGAGGGCTGTCCATTTCCACCCCTTGGGGCTACCCCTAGTCTTGACCGCAGAGGTCAATGATGTCAGCGCACCTGTGACCCTCCCACATGGGCACCCAACCCCACCCCCTCCCCCACCTCAGGCCTCAGCCCCTCTGCCTCGAAGCGTTGGCTACCAGGGACCGGCCCATGCTGATCTCCCCAGGCAGCTTTCTGTCGAAGCAGCAGGTATCAGTCAGGACCACACAAGCTCTAATGCACAGCAGGATGACGATGACTGGCCTGTTCAGCGGCCGCCCCACAGGCGTCTCTCTGAAGTCTTTCGTGCTCTCATGCAAGAAGAGCGTGAAGAAGAGCTGCTGGCCCAGCTTGAGTCATCTGCCAGTCAGCAGGCATCCCAGATGCACAGCAGTGCATCAAGGCAGATTCTGGGTATGACTGGCTACAGTCATGGGCACAGCATCAGGCAGCATGACCATGTGCCGACTCAATCTCAGTCACTGTCACACCGGTCTTCTGGTGGTTTTCGCAGCTTGCCTCATCCGCCTGTGCCCATCAGGCAGCTCAGGCCCCGAAGCAGGCCTCGGAGCTTTCACCCATTGCGCCACAGCATAGCTGGTGATGCCTTGGTGAGCATGATGTCAGCTTGCATCACTGCGTCATGTTGCCTTGTTGCCTTGACGTGCATGTATTCTGTCTGCAACACTACACTGCAATGCATGTAGCCTAAATGCTCTGTTGCTGATGTCTATCAGCATCTTGCTGCGTTTGGCAGCTGCATATTGCCACAAGGGCTGAGCAGGTGCTTGACAAGGGCTGTAGAGCATTCAGCTGCCAGCAAAGAGGCAGCGATGCACCTGACTGTATGCAATTGCCACACAAATTCACGTGCAGGAACGCCTCCTGATGCCTGTAAAATTTATGCGGCACCACCGCAAATGCCAGCAGCATAAGCTGCCTCAACTTGTCTACAGGCACACAACAGGGTCAGCTCATCTGCTGGCCAATGCTTCATACATCAGGCTTACTGTACTGTGCTCGCGCTTGGGTCTTATACTGATGTCTCCATGCAGGCGTCGAGCAGCACTCCCACAATGCAGCAAATGCCCTCCCCTTTTGACACTCCTGCTGTGGGCAGCCACCCATCTGCTTCCTCCGGTGGCATGCCTGATGCTGCCTCAACAGAGCAGGACTCTGGCAGGGAGAACCCTATACAGCAAAGAGCACAAGCCTGGGCTCAGCAGCGTCAGCGAGAGAGCAGTGTCCTCAGTCAGCATGACTCAAGTGAGCTGGAGCCAGTGATACGCACTCATTCTGGTCTTGCTGACATGTCAGGATTCAGCATCCGCTCACAAGGTCTGCATACTTCTTCCCAGCCAGCACATGACTGGTCACCCTATCAGTCACCCCGGAGGCTCAGCAGGCGTCAGTCAGAGCCCCCCAGGAGCGGTGAGGATGAGTGGCCAGCACTCGGTACCCCCCCTGTGACCCTACACCTGCCCCCCCTGACTTCTCCCCGGCACTTGCCATCCCCTAGCCCAGGGAACTCATCCGGCCAACCCACAGGTCAGCAGCTACCAGGCAGCCAAGCAGCAGTAGGGTTTGGGTGGGCAGCAAATCTGGCAAGGGGGGCAGAGTGGATGGGCGAAGCAACTGGGCTTAGGTTTCTGACCAGGCCCTTCAGTCGCACTGTTGCTGGCATGACAGGAGTTTCTATGACAGCTGCTGCCACAGACCAGACTGCTGCTAGCACCTCCGACGCTGCAGCCTCCAGCAGTGACACTCAGCACTCAGCTGATGATGAGACGCAGACCCTGGAGCGTGCTGCTTCAGTCAGCCGGCAAGTCAGTGCATCTGCCCCTAGCAATGGGAGCATGTCCTACAGGGAAAGGCTCCTTGCTGGGTCTGCTACCAGCACCAGTGGGCACACCAATGGGCAAGCCAGTGGGCAAAGCATGGCTAGGGTCTCTTCTTCACAGCTGCCCTCTGAAGGCTCCCAGATTGGCTTCCCAACCCAGCAAGAGCTGCAGGCTTTGCAATCAACATCAGCACGTCAGTCTTCTACCTCTCCTGGAGCTTCTGCCAGTTCTGCTCCTGCTGGCTCCCCTTCTTCCTCTGCTTCTGCTGCACCTGCTGTTTCAGCCCTCACTTTGGGGCCAACATCATTGGATGGTCAGAGCCGCAGGCAAACACCGCCTCCATCAGGGAGCACCACTCCAGCAGGCCGAAGGTTTTCTGCAGACCTTGCTCAGGGTAGCCTGAGCAACGCTCCACAACCCATACCTGTTTTGACTCAAGCTGCAACAGCCCCACGTCAGACGCGGGGCACACAGGCTGCTGTGGGCACTCAGACTGGGCTTCATGTGGGGACTCAGTTGGGGGCTCAATCGTCCCCAGCACCTGCGGCTTTGGGGTTCATGACCTGGCCAGCCCAGCTGGCTGCAGATCCCCAAGGTAATAGTAGGGAGTGATGACGCATCATCCGCTTTTGACAGTTCAGCAATTTGCAAGACGCTTGTCTCATCGGTGATTGCATACATTGACATCAGTGCCCTATATTCAGCTTGTAGAGTCACCGTCATGTTGAACTTGCGCTACTCCTCATAGCCACAATTGCAGATGATGCACTTCCTCATGGCTGGAGTTGCACTGGGGTGTGCTGCCTTGTTACCCACTTGATTGACTGAGTATCAACTCTGCTGAGACCAGTTGGTCAGTAAGTAAAATTTCTGGGGCCAGCTAGCCCACTTGACTAAATTGCAGTCTTTCATCAGAAAACGAAACAGACAAAGAATGACATGAACAAACAAAATAGTAATCAGGAAAATGTCAGGGAATTGCCATCGTGTGTGACAAAAACCCTAAATCGGCTCACCTGACACCCCCTTCTTCTTGACCTGCTGACTGGCGTCAGCTTGAGGCTTTCATGGGTTTCTCAAAGCAGTGACGCCACTTGTTTGGGTGGATTACTCTTTTCTATTGCATGATAGTGAGTTCTACAACTCACACTGCTGCCCTGCTTGCTTGTCCTGGACCAGTTTCACCCATGTGCAGGAATGGCTTCTCTGCCACCCAGCATGCTGAACATGGGGTGGGAGTACCCGGCCCAGCTGCTGCAAGGGCCTGACCCTGAACCTGCTGCTAGGCACAGGGTAGCCCGGGACGATGCTGGTCAACAGCCTAGCCATGTGGTGAGAGCTAGGCCTGATGCTTCCACTTTGCCTTTACACATTTCTGTCAAGCTTCATGCTCAATCACAATTCATTGTGATCTTGCTGTGAGGCTCAGCATCATGCATTTGGCTGTCAAAGCGTGGATCCATGAGTAGTGATGTCGTGCAATGTACCATGCATCTACAAGTTGCTGCTGTGAATTGTGCTGGTTCACATGAAATCCACTCAAGGGCTGCACTTGGACAGAGTACCATGCACATGCAAACTGCAAAGACAAGGTCATGCTGATACTGCTATTGCTTGGTTCAATGGCCCTAACAATCTGTAAAGATGAATGGATGAATGAATGCTGCTGCAGCCTGCAGATTCAGTCTTGCAGCATTAAAGATGAATGGATGAATGAATAAATGCTGCTGCAGCCTGCAGATCCAGTCTTGCAGCATTGCCAATCGATGGCTGCATTTATGACCCTCTCGCTGTATGTGCAGTCTGCAAGTGCTGTGTGGGCACCAGCAGCTGTTGCCAAAATCATCAGCCCTGAGCAGCTCTGTCAACTAATGCTGAGGCTTTGGCACTGCACAACCTAAGTATTTACAGGTCCTATGGTGTCATGACAGGTGTTGCTATGCCATGCAGGTTGCGGTGAGGGCATCAGCAGCGGCCGCCAACATTATTGGCACTGAGCAGCCCTGCCGAGTGAGGCTCAGGCTGTGGCACTGCAGCGCTGCAGACCCGACAGCGGCCTTGGAGGTGCCCAGCTTGACGATTCCAGATGCTGTGCTCTGCAGCGAGATGGGGGTGCACTTCTCAGCTTGTGGCAGATATTTGGCTGCCTGCGTCGCCTGCCAGGTGAGAGTCTGTTGCTAGCTGCCCTTCAAATAGCACAACGCATCGCCTGCACCACTTCTGGGCGGTCCGACATCTGTCGATATACACAGCAGAGGTGATATACCAGTTGTCTGGATTTATATGTTGGCTTATAGCATACATGATCATGCCTCTCAGCTTGAGGTGGTTGTGTCTAGCTGCACATTGCACGTTGTGTAAACACTGGTCGCCCACACTCACGTGCAGTTTGTTGTCCACAAGGCTGCAGTTCTGGTTGCTTTTTCCCCTGTCATTGTGCCAGTTGCTATGTTTGCTTTCAATCTTTCAGGCTTGTGCTTTGGTGCTGCATTTGCTGTATGTTCTTGCATGATGGTATCCTGCTGTCTCATGGCTCAATGGTGTCCTGCGCCTAGGTGGCACAACTCATCACAAATGACGCCAGATCTGTTGCAATTGCATGCTCCAGTGCAAAGTTGTGTGTCAAATTTGCACAAGAATGACTTGCGTGACATCATGCAGGCTGCATGCATATACAGCCTGCATGACCTGCACCCAGCTGCTGCTGGCACCAAATGTGGAGCGCATGCACCCTCAGAATCTTGTTTCTCTTACATAGGTTTTGTGCCATGCAGGCTGGGCATCTGCATGACCTGAGTCCAGATGCTGCGGGCATCATCTATGAGGTGCGTGTGTACAGCCTTGAGGCTGCCAGCCTGGGGCAGGTGCTGCATGCCAAGCAGATCAGGGCAGCGCACTGCCACACCTCTGTCCAGTTCTCTCCCACCTCAGAGCACCTGCTGCTGGCCTATGGCAGGTCTGCCTTCATCTTGCACATGCATGCATGCAGTCATTCACTAATTTATTTCCTCATTCATTCTTTCATGCATGTGTTCATTCATGCATGCATGCTTCCATGCTTTCATTCTTGCACTGTCTCTTTCTTTTCTTTCGATCCTGATTTCTTGCTTTCATCCGCTCGTTTTTTGTTTCTTTCTGGTCATGTAGTTATTTGACACCTGTCTTCCCCAGAAATCAGAACAATCCTTTGGGTCTGTGAGCTTGGTCTTGACATCGGCGTTCCGTTCCAGTGCATCTTTCCTGATTACAGCATCTAAGCCAGTAAATGTCTTCTATGGTAAAGTGCCTAACAAGCTTTTTGGTTGACAGCACAAATTCTTGCAATGTGTGCTGCTGGCTGAAGACAGCTGTTGTCACAGCGTTTAAACCTACCTTCCAGACAGCAGGCCATAGCCTCAGATGCCTATGTCAGAGAGTAGCAGAAAAGCACCCAAACTTTTCTAGGACTGTGCAGTTAACCCTGTGTGGTATGAGCAATCATGCAATCATTCATGTTCTGAATCGGATATGCCAATGCTACAGTTAGCCTGAGCGCAGCTCTTGTCAGCAAAACAAGCTGACCTGTGCCGTACTGATGTGATGGACATGTTTGCAGGCGTCACATCTCACTGTTGCGCAGCCTAGTGCCTGATGGCACCAGCAGCATCATTCCTGTGCACACCATTCTGGAGGTGTACAGAGTGTCAGACATGTCCCTGGTGCGTGTGCTGCCATCTGCTGAAGATGAAGTCAACGCTGCAGCCTTCCACCCTCATCCGGTATAACCCTTTGTGGTGACAGCAGCCGCTGGCTGATTGGCAGAATGGCTGGGGCGCATGATGGCACAAGCTTGTGTGACCCTGTCCTTGCACACCATTTCAGACATGCATCTGTACACTCACACTCTCAAGATGGTACAGGGCTGTCTGGCCTACACCTTAGGTCATTCTTGACTGGGACATCATTGGCAGGGCAAATTGCCTCCTTGGCTAGAAATGAGGGCTTGTTTGATCTGCTCTGTGCATGCTGTCAGTGTTGCTTGTGGTGCTCCTGCTGTGATGGAAACATCTTTGGTGTAATGTGGTTGGCATTGAAATGCAGGGAGGAGGACTGGCATATGGCACAAAGGAAGGTAAGCTGCGTATCCTGCGTCATGACCCCCGCCCAGAGGCAAGGACTCTTGCCACCTGTCAACAACCGAGAGGTCTAGAAGATGAATTACGGGAGGCTGAGTCGATCTACGAAGATGATGTTATGATGTGAGGATGCGGCCTTGTACAACATTCAAATAGATGCCTTGGTGTTGAGTCAGTTCAGTTGGCAAATCAAGATGTAGAGAGAAAGTAGGTGGTTTGGTCAGTGGCAGCAAGTCTTGTCTGTTGTGGCGCAGTGCCATGTGCTATAGTGTTTTCTATCTGCAGCAGTGCTTTTGCTGGTTTGGAGAAAGGGTATTGACTGCTTTTTGACTTGCGGCTTCTTTGTCTGACAGAACTTTGCCTGCCCTCCAATGACATGACTGCCTAGAGTGACAGCAACCACAGACAGAATTTCTCTCGGAGCCTTCTGATACTGCGGGAATGTGATAAGATAGATCCACAATTTGCACAGGTGGAATTGAATGTAAAGCTAGAATTTGGATGATGCAAATTCTGCTAGGTAATGCATTCTTGTTTCACTATTTTCTCGACTGCAGCAGCTTTACTGCACAAGGTATCAACTTGTAGCTGTGCACACAATACATTTCGCTTGTGAAGACGGCGTTGAGACACTTGACACTCACGACTCAGAGCTCCTTAAAGTGCACGTGACGACTGAGCAAGGCGATAGGGCAAAATTTTCTTATCGCCGGCATGTGGTACTAAGGGTGCAGTAGTTAATCCGCGTCTGGGAGTAAAGGTGCGCGGCAGGCAGCAACAGTTGCGTCACAAGCTTACTGTCTTTTTGTGTACAAGATGGGGCCTCAGGTACCGCTGCAGGCTCTAGCTTGCAAATGACCACCTTCAGCTTAAAGTTCGATCTAACCTATTTGCTCTGTTGCAGACCTTGTTGAACGGTACTCTGCCTGCTACACTTCCCTCTTACAAAGTAAGCGTCAGTTTCGAAAGCTTGAGTCAGCATAATACGTACTTTTTGTTGTCGCGGCTTTTAGCTGCCTGGTCACTCAATTGTTTGCGTTGTTTTGCAGTCAGTCCGCGGTTCCCCTGTCTCTGGCAGAAACGCCCGCAGCCAGGCACGATGCGGACGCATGCAAGCAAAGGTTGTTGCTCAAGCTGCAGCAACTGGTACAGCTAAAAAGAGCGTGCCGACAGAGCTTGAAGAGGGCGAGCTTCCTCTGAACACCTTCAGCCCCAAAAAGCCCTTCAAGGCCAAAATCAAGTCAGTCGAGAAGATCACAGGTCCAAAGGCCACAGGAGAGACATACCACATTATTATAGACACAAAGGGAGACATCCCCTTCTGGGAAGGCCAGTCATATGGCGTCATTCCACCTGTAAGTGCTCTGTTTAAGCCAATGGCATGGCTACGTTCGGGGTATGGCCGCAGGTTGACACGCATCAAACGCATTTTCCCTTCACGCAGGGTGAGAAGACAAACTCCAGAGGCAAGAAGATGCCCCACGGTACCAGATTGTATTCCATTGCTGCCTCTCGATACGGCGACCAGTTCGACGGAAAGACAACTTCTCTTTGCGTGCGAAGAGCAACTTTCTGGGACTCGGAAAAGAACGCAGAGGACCCCGAGAAGAAGGGCATCTGCTCAAATTTTTTGGCTGACGCCAAGCCAGGAGATGAGATCAACATGACAGGTCAGAATGCTCCTCAGCTGCGACACTATCAGGGGTGGTATGGCAAGGTTGAGTGCGCATTTCAGCATTTTAGGCAGCAGCGATTACATGAGCCTCAATACAAATGACCTTCCGTGTTGCATAGCTATACTACCCAGTCTTGCACTATGCACTGTGTAGTATCATCACCCAGGCATGAAGATCTTTGCATGTTCATGCACGTCTAACACCCCATGGGCGCTCATGATGACAGATCCTGTTACAGCAATGTTGCAGCCTTGAATCACAAACAGCAGGAAGCGTCACAATAGGTTTACACTATGGCAGAAAGCATGAGCTTGCCGGTGGCATCAACCATATCACACAATCTGGGGCTACTGCCCATGCTTTTGAGACTGGATGCAGCTTTTACTTCAGAGCTGTTGCAGTTATGGGGCAGGTCCTACCGTGCATAGCAAGATTTTGCCTATGCTTCATCATGCATTGTCTGCTGCGGCTGTACAACACACGATCAGAAGTGTTCAAGCTGATCCTGTCACTGCGCAACGCATTGATCAGACCAGATATGCTCAAGGATGCTCAATGATGCAAGTACAGATGTTTGATTGCTACAGAATGCCCATATGCTGAATACTAGGAATTGCTGCAGAGTAGGCAAGTCTGGCAATGATTCAATAATTGGCAAGCTGCTGTGAATAAGACCGTGAAGACCTAGGTGCTTTCTTCCCCTTTATACATTGTGGCAAACTTGCCACAACAAGTACACAGGGGTTGTCTGCTCTTCTCATTGTGGCACTTGTCTAGTGTGGCAACAGGCACACAGATTCAGTTATGCTGAAAATTCTTTGTCATGAAGTTGCCTTGCCTGCCTGCTGTAGGTCCAACTGGAAAGGTGTTGTTGATGCCTGAGGACGAAAATGCAGTTTTCATCATGGTAGCAACCGGCACAGGAATTGCTCCTTACAGAGCTTTCTGGAGGAGACAGTTCATGGAGGATGTGCCCAACTACAAGTTCAAGGGCCTCAGCTGGTTGTTCATGGGTGTTGCCAACAGCGATGCCAAGCTGTATGACGATGAGCTTCAGTCCATCCTGAAGGACTACCCAGACCAGTGAGTAGTGTTGACTTGACATCCTTGATTCTGGTGACAACCTGTGAGAATGCTAACAGTAACCTCCAAGGTGTTTGACAACGAGCTTGTACTCAAACCCTGAAGGACTACCCACACCAGTGAGTGTTCTCAACTATCAACCTGACAACACCAGATGTAGCCTCTTACAAGTCTCAGTGCCAGGAAATAGTACAAGACACACAACCCTATTGTCCACAAGTCAAGACAGGAAACTGAGGCAGTGGCATTGTTGCCAGCTGTTACTGATTCTTGATTGGCTGATGGTTTAATCAGGCTTCAGTCAGGCCAGTGATGAGGAGCTTCAGCAGATACAGACAGACTATGCTCATTAGTCAGTACCGCTTGATCATGGCACTGATACTCACAAGCCTTGCAAATGTCAATAGCCATGCCACATTTCTATCATGAGGAGCTTCAGCAGGTTATGCATGAATGCGTAGAACAGGAGTGCATGACAGTACGACTCACAAAAGTGTGTGTGAAAAAACAGCAACAGTGTCATCTGCATGTGCCATAGCTGAGTGTTGTAATGTGGAGTTGCAGAAATGAGTAGCAGTCTAGCAGATCTTCTTGGACTGCTGCTGTGTTTCCCCACACATGATTCTGAGTATGTTCATTACAGGCATTACTGCTGCACTACCTGAGCATGTCAAAGTCAGTGCATATGTGCAGTCAAGTTGAGACATCATGCACCACAACTTTTGCCCTGCAGAATTCCCTGCTGTGGGCAATCAGCTGCATTAAGTTTCGCACTGACAACGTGCATCTTGGACTGAAGCCATTCTATACCAGATGACAGCATGTTGCGTGTGACAACATGGCACCATGATTGAGTGTTGCCTGGCAGTTGTCTTTGTGTCACAATGCTGTGTGCTCGCTGGGCATCTTTGTCATACTCCAGTTGCTGAGCTCATTCAAAAGCGATCCAGCTGAGATCACAACCATCAGTCCCTTGATGTAGTGTTGCTGCTTTGAACAGACTTAGATGCATTGTCTGCTCAGCAACAGGTCCTTGCACACAAACACCGCATTGGCTTCTGATCTGTTACATTCCTCAATCATCTCCAGGGCTTCTTGTTCTCTGAGGGACTTGTCAGTCGTTGCTGAATCATGCCGTTGTGATCATGCTGTTCAGATCATGCTGACTGCTTCGTACTTGACTTTATGTTAAGACACATGTTTAAAGAATGATCATTTGCATGAACCGACACTGGTCCTGTGCGTCGTAGGTTCCGTGTAGACTATGCCTTGTCGCGTGAGCAGAAGAACAAGAAGGGCGGCAAGATGTACATCCAAGACAAGGTGGAGGAGTATGCAGATGAGGTCTTTGACTTGCTAGACAATGGGGCACACATCTACTTCTGTGGGCTGAAGGGCATGATGCCAGGTACTTCTCGTTGCACTTATACAACTTTACATGCCTGCATGCATGATGGCAGGAACTTCCTTACATGCCTGCATCTTTGCAACTTTCCATGTCTGTACGCATGATGCCAGGCATGTCATTGTGCCACTCTTCAGCAGACCACTGATCTTGGGCTCATGCACAGCAATCTTTAGGGAGTGCAGTCATGTGTGGCCTGCATACGTGGCACCTTGCTGGTGAAAGAGCGCAATGTGTACAGACAAGCCTTTTTGGCCTGCCACTCCAACATAATGCATTGCGTCCTTGGACGCGTTGTCAGACAGTGTGGTGCTTCATGTGTCCTCAGCTGATTCCAACCTCATAGTGGATTGACTGCAACTAATTGAGAGCTGTTGTGATGCACATCATGTCTGCATGCCATCTGCCAGTTGCTGTTTCAGGGGCCAAAGTACCTCACGCTCAAATTGGGCATATGCTGTTTGATATGTCTACCCGCATTTTTGTTGTTTTGAACTGCTGCAATCTGACAGCACTTGCATTTGCTGCATCTTCTGCTCGACATCTTTTGCTCAAAATACATGCCATTTGCAAGCATGCCTGTCCACAGGACAACATCAAAACGGTCAATGCACTACAGTCACCACAAAGTGACAAGAGGCAAGCAACCAGGAATGCATGTGTTGTTTCACCTTGAATTGTGACCACGGCTGCACTGCATGTTGTTCCGTCCAACCAAAAAGGCCATCAGACAGCTGCTGCATGTGAAAGTTGATTGTCTTGCTGCAGATTCTCATTTGTATATTGTGTGATGCAGGTATCCAAGAGATGCTTGAGCGAGTGTCTGGTGAGAAGGGCATGGTATGGGATGACTTCTTTGGCAAGCTGAAGAAGAACAACCAGTGGCATGTGGAGGTGTACTAAGCCATAGTAGACTTGATGCAATCTTGCAGCGTTTACCGTAATAACAGCAGCATGGCAACGATGTTGCAGTAGGCATAGAATCTGAGAGCTTGCTAGCTGCAACTGTCAAACTTCACGTTCAGATTACCTACACAGCTCTGTTTGCTGCGCTGTGGCGGCTTGTACACCCTGACCAGACATTGAACTGGTGACAATACCTGTACTGAGCATCAGCGCTCAAGCCAAACTTTGGCTTCTGAGTAATTCTTTGTAAGCAACAGTTCCTTTCACACAAGAGCGTTGTCTGCGGAAGGCTGTCATTTAGCCTGCTCTTACACATTGGGGGTCTTATCAAAGCTTGCATATGTGGAGGCAGGAAGCCATTGTCAAGCCAGAGTATAGCTATCCTTGTATGTCCTGTTGCAAAGATGAGAAACTGGTTGGCATCTAGTGAGACCAGTGAGCCTAGTGAGAGATCAAATGAGACTCTGAATGCCCTGCTGCACTTGCTTTCTTGGACCAGCTGCATTGACAGGCAGAGAGAGAGAGATTACAATGCTTTAGCCAGCCAGCAAGTCTGATCACATATAGAAGAAGACGAAGGTCAAATGTGGAAAACATCAAGACAGTCTAGAACGAACTTGAAAACCTGCATATGATCTT
>JAABUP010004623.1_pt1 | contig 22168 bp, 32 predicted proteins | sample 5559201 | NCBI WGS metagenome assembly JAABUP01 (sample SAMN10711887, study PRJNA513373) | rock metagenome | isolation source: Antarctica rocks | place: Antarctica | reverse complement strand
TTCGAGCTTTCAGCTACAGCTCAGCCAGACGCGACCTGTAAACTTATTTGCACCGAAACAACAATACATTGCATACTCAGGCGTGGTCCCCGAGCTCCTGCTCACACACGATCCCTCGCGATCGCGCTTCAGAGTTTATTTTAAACTCCAAAAAATGCAATGGTTCAACTGCTGAGGGCAGCTGAGGGAGCATTCGCTGGAATCTGAAGGTCAAACAGGCCAACTGTGCGAAAGTCACAGTGATCTGCGGTCTTATCTCAAAGTTGTGCTGCTTGCATGCGCCTAGACTTGCACATTGCTGCTATTCATTTACCGCCTTCACCCGCCGTACGCAAGGGCATTTATACGATTTGTAGGAGGCGGTATATGACGACAAGCGTATCAGACTGTACAGACTTAAACGACACATTTTTGCAGCTACCAAGGCCACTCGAGTCATCTTAGTCGAGTCACAAGACGACCTGGTGACCAGCAGGTTAGTTTATGACACTTCATCAGCTTCAGCTAGACACCAGGTCCAACTGGGCAACTCAACATATGGTACAGTTCTCTTGTAGAGTCAGCATATGTCTGCGGCATAGATGCAGAGTGGGAGCCAGGTCTGCCAACTGCAACAGCCACCCTGCTGCAACTGGCATTCACCACAGTCAGCCCTCACCAACCAGGCAGCTTTGTTTTGTTACTGGTAAGCTGCCCTGTGCAGGCAAAGTTCGTGTGCAGCTGACCCACAGTGGGCAGCATCTATATGTTGAGCTGTAGCTGAAAGCTGTCATGTCTACGCAGGATTTGCTTTCCTTACCACAATCAGCAGTCAAGGACTTTCTGCAAGGCCTGCTGCGCAATGCTAAAGTCCTCAAGGTGCCTCTCAACACCTGCAATCCATTGACACGTTAGTGCCTACATGTCGCCTGCCAAGTCCTGCTCATTCGACAAGTCCTAGCACGTTGCACACTGATTTTGATCATTGTTGAAGCAGCCAAAGTCAGCAATGCTAGCCTTGCAGGTAGGTTATGGACTGGTGCATGATCTTTGGGCTATAGCCGCAGCCCTAGGCGATGAGGGGCTTGGTTGTGTGGCTGTGGTGGAGCCACAACTGGACGTGGGGACACTGCACCGACAGCTGCACAAGGCACGTGCGCCAGGCATTGCCAAGGTGGGCGACTTCCCTGAGCAGGCTTTCTATTTCAGAAGCAGAAGTGATAATGTCATGAACTAGCAAAGAAGGAAAGGCTTAACAATATCTGGTCATGTCAGGTAGTCCAAAAGTAGAGTGTTCTCTTGCTAGAACTTGATGCGCAACCCGTCTTCATCCTATTTGGGGCTGATTCCCAAGTCAATATGTTGCACATCAAGGTCAGCCATGCTTGCAGTATAGCAAGTCCCCTGGTGCCAGTATAGAGGTCCATGTCAACAGCTGGAAGCATCGCCAAGTGCTGTATGTCTGTTTGCCTAGCCATGGCAACAGCTATCAACTGCGCCTTCATGACCTGTTCAGACGCTGTCTGTGATGCAGGTGGTGGGCAAGGGGCTGTCTGCTCTGACCCAGGCCCAGTTGTCAATGCCCCTAGACAAGAGCCTGCAATGCAGTACTTGGGGTTCGCGACCCCTCACCCAACCACAGGTACTCACCCACCCTTACATTCACATTGCCTGACAAGCGTCTCATGAAAATTGTCAGATGATAGCATGCACTGTTGTGCATATGCTGCATAATTGAGAGCTTCTGTGCTGCCCATGCCGCGCCACATTCAGTGCATCATACAATGCAGACACTCACTGTCAATGGCTGTTGTTACCACACCTTGTTCAGGCTTGGCTTGGCGCTTGCACAGTCAGCTTACACATGCATATATTGGATGTCATCTTGCTGACATGCTGTGCAACATGTTGGCAGGTGGAGTACGCAGCTTTGGATGCTCTGTGCCTGCTGATGCTTCTAAACAACATGATTGCATGTGCTCCTCCTCAGCAGAGCACACAGAATGCACCATCTCTGGCAGAGACCAATACTGCTCAGCCCTCAGAAAGTGACAACCAACAGACCTCTGTTGACACTGCCATGCCCAGCATGTCACATCACAAGCTGTCACCACTTGATGGCGCAGCATCAGACCAACCTGATGCACCTCTCCAGCAGCGGATTAATGGACATAATGTGTCTGAATCATCTCATGACGCGCTGCACACAGCCAGCATGTCAAACAGATGTGCAGAGGCCCATCTAGGCACAATTGACATGAGAGACAGCGTAGATCAAGCTTCAGATGTACCCAACCAGAGTCCAGCTAGCACCCCAGAGGAAGCAGCAGGTGCAGACAGCTCTAGATCTGCATCAGGGCCATCAGCAGATCAAGCAGAAGATCAGAAGTCAGCAGGCTTGCAGACATGTCATGAAGCTGCCATTCAGCAGGCTGTTGAGCACTGGGCCTGCCGATTGGAGATGACACCCGCTGGAAAGGCAGCTAAGCCAAAGGCTAAAAGGCACCTCTCCAGACGGCAGCGTGCTCACATCAGGCATGCTGTTGAGCAGCAGAACCAAATAGATGATGTTGCAGGTGAGCATCAGCTGTCCATTTGCTTGGCATGCGCCTGACTTTGGTCAGTGCGAGGCCTTCTTGGCTCACCCAAAAATGCCATGCCGATCTCTTGCATGGAGTACTTTGTTCTTTTCCTTTGGCATGGCATTCAATCCTATCTGGCTGAGGCATATGGCATTGTGTAACAGGTGCTCCTGTGCTTAATGATTCTGGCAAACATGCTTCAGTTATGCATTGACTTGTCAGAACAGAGGCTGGCATGGCAGTGCATGCTATCTAGTTGATGCTCATGGGGATGTTTGGCAGGGGCTCCTGTGTATGTGCCCTGGAAGGACCACCCTGGTGAGCCACGCTTCATCTGTGATGTCATGACAGAAGGCTTGGCAAAGCAGCTGAGGCTGTATGGTGTGGACGCTGCAGCAGTGCAGACCAAAGGCAAAGGTTCCCGCCATCTTGTTTATCGGTTGGTCCCATAATCCTCGTTCATATGACATATGTCATTCTTGACTGTACATTTGCATGGCATGCTTTGTGTAACACAGATGCAGTCAGCTGTTGCAGAGTACTGTGTCCCTGACCAGCGCTCCGGCTAATGTCTGTGACATTACCTTGTAGGCCACACAGAACATACCTGCAGTGCAAACTTGTGCTTTGCAGTCAATGTCTTGCCGTGCTTTTCATGCTGACCGCTCTGGGTGGAGCATGCCAGTAGGGTCATTATGCATGCTTTCCTGCAATGGCAGTTTACCTTTCTGCACACATCACCTTCAAACTTGGTTGAGAGGCATCTTTGTATCATAGGCGTTGTCCCAAGGCAGGCTTGTAATGCATTTTACACACTCCAGCTCCTATTTTGCTGTCTTACTTGTAAATAAGGACTTGGAGTCTGCAATCTTATACTGTGTGGTCCCTGGAGCAGATGTGTGTGTACCCGGTCGCAGGCAGATGGTGGATGTGGCACAAGCAGAGGAGCGAGTCATCCTGACTTGTGACAGGACCTTCATCAGGATGGGCTACTCAGACCAGGCCTTCTATGTGCGCACCACCAACAAGCAGGAGCAAGTGAAGGAGGTTCTGGCGCACTTTGACATCACAATCAAAGAGGACAGCCTGCTGTCCCGTTGCGCAAAGTGCAACGGTACCTTCTACCCCAGGTGGGCTTGCACTGCTGTCATTTATTTTTGTTTATACCTTAAAGAATGAGGTGTGGAGCCAGCTGTGACTCATCGGCAATCCTGGCTTGACAGCACAGGTGTAGGTCTACTGCATGATCACTGCGCATGCATGTGCGCATATCATGGAAGCCATGCAGCTACATTTTGGGACATTGTGACCCCAGGTGGGTTCCCAGCATGTGGATGGAAAAGTGACAGGGTGTGCATTGCAGACTGTGAATTGTATGTGGCAAAGCATGAAAGCTGCCTGTTGAGCAGAATTGTGGGATTTAAAATGCCCTGCATCCTCATCCAGCATCATGGCATCTCAAACATCTTGTCCATGCTCATCTACACTGCATACCTGGTTGACAAACCTGCTAGTGTTAGAGTCAGCAACAAGGGACACAAATGTCCCATCTTGTTGCAGCTTCAGTCTGGTCTTGAGCAGTCTCTTCTTTCACCTGGCAAACCAGGAGGCTTGACAGTTGTGCAAGGTAGCGTCCAAGCTCTGAATGGTGATTGATGTGTGTGCAGACCAATTCCAGCGGGAGAGCTGCCATCAAATGCCAGTGAAGTTGCTGATCACATCAAGGAGCTGCACAGGGAGTTCTGGGTGTGCAAGAAGTGTGGGCAGGTGTACTGGCAAGGCAGTCAGTATGGGAATGCATTACAGCAGTTGTCTCAACGGCTATCTGGCTTGGCTGTCAGCTAGTCACTCAATGGCCAGCCTTTGGCAGACGCAAGTGCTGACATGCGTTGCAACCTATCTCACTGTAGCCCCCGGTGTACATGGCAGGCCTGTAACCAATCATATGGTTACTGCAAATTGTACCCACAATGCCATTGCAGTGCGCCGCTGAACATATATGCATCACTTCTGTTGTGTAATGCAAACGTACACTAGCTTGGATTGCGTGGCCTGTGATGACTGAGTGACGCCATCACACAAATTGCATGATGGAGACAAGCAACCAGCAGTCATCTCAACGAGCTGTTGCTCAAGCTGTCAGTTTGCTACATGCATGCCTGCAGCGATTTCTGCCGACGCTTCATCCCATCTGCATTGCAGAGCATGTCTTGCGGTTCAAATGCATGATGCAGGTCACATCACCTGCACTTACATTCTAAAATAGCCATGAACACAGGCAAAGCAGTTGCATACAAACTTCCGCATGACAGCAGTGCCGCATGCAATCACTGCTGCTGTTGGCGCTGATGCAATGCACGAGCACCGCTTAAGGAACTGTGGTTGATGGTTTACAATTCCTGTACTTGTTCAGTACAGACACACTGAGTCAGCAGCCCAGGTGAAAAGCAACAAAGAATGGAAAGGCAACTCAAATAGAAATAATCAACTGTTGATTGTACTTATGCAGTACAATATATATGGCCCCCTGCTTATGATTCTTGACTGGCCTTGTATCTGACCAAAAAATATAGTGGTCTTCTCAATAGCTACTACCTAAATGCTTGAGGGGGGAATGGAGGGCCTAACTGTCCTATGCCCAACAGAAATGAACACACAGGCACTCAGCAAAACTGCTGTTGCCTGGCACTATTGTCTTGATATGTTGCTGATAATATAATAAAAAAACTGTGCACATGCTGAGTACACAACGCCCAGCATGTGCCCGTCCCAAAAAAATACATGGTGTATATATCTTGCAATTTCAGTAATAAGAAGTACAGGTCAGATACCGAAGTAGCCGCTGATTTTACGCTATGTGTATACATTCCTGGACCAGCAGGATCAACATACCAAAATCTGCTGATCCTCTGCACCAGTAATAGACTATCTGATTGTCAAAAGACGACCACCCACCCATGTGTGCGGTCTCTGAAGCGTTATGTGTCTGTTGACAAGCCATGATGCTCTAGGTTCTGATCATGTGGACCTGCATGAGGGCAAGGGAACGTCAGCATGGAAGCCTCAAGCAACAGGAAAATGGCAGGCAGTGACTAGTGCAGCTATGGCAAAGGCTGTATCACAAATATGAAGTCAGGCAGCACCCGATGCAATCAAATGCACGCGTTGGCTTTGGGAACACAGGAGACTGTTGTACATATTGTGCTAAAGTGACAGATTTTAGCATCTTGCAACATGGTATGTGATAGGACAAAAGCACACACCTGTGCTGAGGCCTTTGCAACTCCACCATGAGCCTTCAGCTTTTTGGACTGCTTGCCCTTGCGCTTGGGGGCAGGTGCAGCATCATCAGAGGCACACTGCAAGACCTGCTCTGCCAACAGGTTGCTGGAGCTATCGCTCCTGTCAAGCCCGGGGCAAGGGAAGTCAGCAAAGCCTTCAAAGCAGAGGCCACTGGTGATGTCACTTGCCAGGTCACTGCTGCCCATGTCTGCCAGGAAGCAGTCATCTATGAGAGGCAGGTCCAGGTCAGCTGCTGGAGCAGCTTCAGGAGCAGCTTCCTCGACTGCTCTGGCAGCTTCCCTTGCTGCCATGGCAGCAGCAGCAGCTTTGCAGTCGAAGACTGGGATGTCGCTGACTGAGCGCTTGAGTGTGCGAAGCTTTGGGGCTGGGGTAGGGGTGTGGGTAGCATCATGCTGAGTGATGCTGTCAAAGAGCTGGCTGACGCTGTGGTGTGCTGTGGCTTCCTGCTGGGTTTGAATTTGAGCGGGAAGGTCGAGAGAGGAGGCAGGCAACAGGGAAGGAGCCCAGGGCTGGCTGGCCTGCACTTGAGCGTACAAGGAGGCAGGTGCTGACTGTACACTTTGCAGTGTGTTGCCAGGTGTGAAGGGTGAGCTGTCCTGGCTGCTGTCGCTCATCATCAGCTCCTCAAGGGCTTGCATGCCAATGGATGCCACGGAGGGAGCAGTTTGAACTGGCAGGAATGCCCGGGAAGGCGCAGCAGGCATAGCAGGGAGGGAAGATATCCGGGAAGGTGCGTAGCAGTGCTGGGGGGGTGGGGTGGAAGTGAAGGCCTGGGTTGGCTGCTGCCTCTGGGGACTGTGGTACAGGTGGGGTGGGGACTGCAGGCTCTGAAGGGCAGCAGTGGCAGCCTTCATCATGGCAGCTGTCTGTTCCAGCAGGGCAGAATTACCCAGGCAGGGTGAGACAGGTAACCTTGAGGGGGAGTTAGGAGCCTGGAAGGGGTTGATGTAACCCCCTGAGTAGGAGCTCTGGTAGCATGGTGAAGAGGTTAAGCCGCCTAGTAAGGAGTCCTCACTGTTGGTGGAGGAGAGGCACTCGTTAGACAGCTGAGGTGGTGCAGCTGTGGCACAACTGAGGTTGCTCATCATGCTGGAACCCCTGCTGAAGCCCTCTGTCTGGTCGTTGAGGCTGTTGAAAGTACTGGGTGCAGTGTTGTACATGTTGGAGAACAGTGGCAGGGGTGCTAATGGTGCTGAGGATTGGCTGAGGTATGAGGGCAGCATACCAATGGCTGCTGCTGAGGACTGAAGGGACTGCAGAGATGCTGATGAGACAGGTGGGAAAGGCAGGCTGCTGAAGTTGGTGCCTTGAATGACAGCTCCTGGAAAGATAGTTGAACCTGCATATCACAAAACAGATATCAGTGCAAGTTCACTGGTGGGTCTGCATGCACTAACAATCAATGGCCTGACAATCAATGGCAAGACAGTCACAAACTGAAGGCATGAATGAGGCTTGTACTGAAGGCATAGAAACGTGGAAGGGCACAAGGCAGGTGAAGGGCAGTAAGAAAGGAGAGAGGACTGACCTGGCACAGCTGTAGTAGCAGGAAGATAATTTGTAGTGAGTGCAGCAAGGCGTGGCTCGCGCAGGACCAGATCTTGCAGTAGGTTCATCACAGTGTTGGAAGGGAACAGCACCTTGTGTGTCCTGCAGATCAAGAGACAGTCAGTGCACTGCACCACAGGGCCATGTGGACATGATTCAGCTGACAGAAACTGCATGCCAAACAGGCATATGTGCATAGCCAAACCAATCATCATTTGCAGGCAATCAGTGCAGGATGTCAGAGAGTATCACATTGTCATGTGCACAGGTGTTCCAGGATTAGTGCAGGGAGTTGCTGCAGGCTGCAGAGACGCAGGCAAGATATAGTGTTTGCATACCTGAGGCAAGAGGCTTCTCCACCAGTGAAGTCATGGCATGGCTGCCAAACAGAAGGACTGGTTTCTTGATACAGGTCTGGCGCCTGTTGCACATCTACTTCCAAGAGCTCAGTTGCTGGTCCCTGTAGCAGCAGCATCCCTGGTCAGCAACTACATCTGGTGTAAGGTGTTTGCCTAATCCTGCCATTGGCTTACAATCTAATAGACTGAGCAAGGCTCCTTCTTGAACCCAACCGTTGCAGCAGGTGTGGTAAATGGCAATGAGATTTTGTAGGGAGCAGATGCTTACCATGGGTGTGACTCTGAGACTGGCGATGTCGTCCCACTTCAGCTCAACTTTGTTCCTTTGACCGGACTCTGTCACTTCCCAGGTCAGCTGACGCTGGGTGTAGCAGCAAGTGGCAGAGACAGCCTCCTTGGTCTTTGCAATGAACTGCAAACCAGAAGCATAGCGTGAGCTGACTGCTGCTGTGAAGCAGTGTTTTTGGTGCAGGGTATATACAGCAACAACTGAAACAAAAAATATGCAGTTTGAGGCTGTACCTGCCAAGTGCCTATCTCTAGTCGCATGGCGGCAAAGCTGACTGCAGTCAGCTTGCTGAGGTCAAATGCGCCAATGTTGTCCATATGAGGCCCTTCAGCTAGGTTTCCGCTCTGCAGCAGCGCAAATCGTTGGGGATTGTTTGTGAGACTGGGTCCGGCTTACTGGATGCTCGACAGGCGGCAATATGTGATCGCTGTAGTAGGTTTTGCGTCAGTGTGCGGGAATGTCAAGCAGTGCATCGGCAGCATAGCAAGGCAAGAGTATACTTTTGCACACGAAACGTAACGAGCCGTCGCTGACCTGGTGAGCAGACATCAAGTCGGAACACGGGCCAGAGGCGCTTGAAAGATTTACACCAAGCTCTGCTTGACCTGTTGAACCCTTGAACATCATATCGCTGGTCTGCACGCAGCGCAGGCTGGCAGTTGCCATGCGAGCCAAAACGAGAGTACCCTGTAAAGTCAAACACTGAGCGTGAGAACTGAGCTGCGACTGCATACACGCACTGTGCACAAAAGGTCTATGTGTGTATAATGCAATGATCAAGCCAGATAGGCCCACAAACAACAATCAAGTTTGTCTATGACAAAGACAAGCCGTGATCAGTCAAACAGCCGATATCAATCCGTACCTGTATCGGGAGCTAGCGCTCACGGTGGGGGCGGCTGTATGGATTGCAGGGAACCGAAGGCAATCAGCCGGTCAGCTACAGTAGCACAGAGCAATATACTGCGGCTGGTCGACTGTGCGCACTGACGGCTTAGCAAAACGATTTTGCAGTCAAAGGGTCGCTTGCAGCCTGGTCAAACCGTTTCATCGCTTTGCACTCACGTGACAGTCCACGTGCGCCGTGGCGAGGAAGGGCGATCCCCTTCTTTACGACCTGTGACGGACAAAACGGCTGTGAGTCGTACGCACGAAAGCCAAGTCGGACCAAAGTGGATTTACTACTCACACGTGCGTCGGACTGGTTTGCTCGTGCTGTGCTCGTGTGCGTCATGTGTCAAGGCTTTACAAAGTAGGCAGTCATGGGCATGGCAGCGCAAAAGCTGCGAGGGAACCTGCAAGTTTCTAACCACCAGCATGAATATTTACGCGTTATTTTCTGGGATTGATCCCAACGATTTTTGATCTTGATCAGGCAAGTCACAGGATGGCCAGTAACATGCAATCCTTGTACTACAAGCTATTATCCATGACAGTCTGATCTCTTTTAGCCTGCAGATGCACGCACAACGATCATTTCCATTGGACGAGGTGACGTTTGCTCACCGGAGGATGTCCTGTGTACTAGTACAGTTGACGTCAACTGTCATGACGCTGAGATGTTGCCTGACTGTTTCCTGCATGTGCCCTGCATTGCACACACTTTAATAGAATAATTCAAGAATACTAGGTAGACACAACCGTTGTATCGATGGCCTGCTACATGATGTCCTGTCAAGCACAAGTGCAGACTCTGAACACTAATATATAGCAATAATCCTCAATTGCAAGGCACCGGTACAGGAAGTTCTGTGCTTACGTATATACATACCTAAGCGCACCACTGGCAGGCTGTATCAGCACATCAGTTGCCGGCAAGCCAGCAGAGTCTGGCAGACGCTGCTTGCCTACAACACACACGCACACTCTTACAGAGTGCTCATCACTCAGCAGTTTAGCACACCAGAGTCACATACATTGCTGTACATGTAGTTCACAATGGTGGCTGCATCTGCAATGTCATGAAAGTCGCCCTTTATATAAAGCATATAATGCATGTATGCATAGGCGGAGATCTGCATGAGACAGCTGTGTTACAATGACTTGAGCGCAGATGCAGGTTTTGTACTTTTGAGTATGTTTGCTGCAGACATGCCAGAAGACTGGACACAAAGGTCAGTGGTCACCTTTGTCACGCTGTCGCCTGCCAGAGAGCAGTCCAACCGAAGACAAGTCAGTTTCAGCGTCAGAAGCAGGGCAGTCCTCCTCTGACACTGTAGCATGCACAGAAGCAGCAGCATGCTGTTGCATGTCATATGAATCACCAGCAGCTAAGGCATCGTTAGACGCTGTGGTCTGCTGCTGTACATTGTGAGGCAGGCCAGCAGCAGATGCATCTGCAGAAGTTGCTGGATGTGCAACTGCAGCAGCTGCATGAAGTCGCTCTGCAGCAATTGATGCCATCAGGTCAAGGCTGCCAGTCCCAATGCCAATTGATGTGCTGGGGCTGGTGTCAGCATGACCCTGACTTTCTGAAACAGACTTATAGGCAGACTGCTGAGCCTCCTCATCAAACTGTTGACCAGACATTGCCTGTAGGGCAAGCAAGCGCTGATTAGATGCAGGCAAGGAAGAGTTTGACAACCCTTGTTTCAGATCGTGAAAGGCTGGGTACAAACTTGTTGGAATGTGGGCTTAAACTTGTAATGAACACATATGCATAAGGCCTGTCGCAGGACGTTGCAGGCTAGGCTTGTCTGGCAAAGTTGCAACAACATTTCAGGCTTTGGCCAAGCAAGCATGCTGTATCCAGCCAGATCAGCTCACCTCTTGAATGGTGGCCTGCTGTGTGGTTTCAGGTGCTGCTTGACATGCCTCAGTATGCTGCGCTGTATGTGGATGGCCCTGTGAGGCTTCACTGCACTCTGGGGAAAGCAGCACGCGCGCAGCATGTGATGGCCCAGCAATGTCAGTCTCAGCCCTTTGACGCTTACGGCCACTTGCTGCAGTGGACAGCCCAAACTGCTGTCGAGAAAGTGGTGACTGTGTTGCTAACCGATACTCGCTGTCATACACCACTGAGTGCCCCCGCTCAATGGGAAGAGCGCTTGTAGCTTTGTTAGCTGCTGGCGACTGCTGTCTCAAGCTGGGGGCAATTGGCAGCCTGGTGTCATGATACATTCGCTGGCGTCTAGTGTGTGATGCGGCTGGCAGTGAGGTTGCATCACCTGCTGCCTGAGTGCTTGCAGTGGCCATCCCACCTTGAACATCCTCATCTTCCTCTCCTTGCTGTATGGCTTCCACAGAAGCTGCTGCTGACGCACCCCGCTGAACAGATGCAAGAGTGCAGTGGGGGTATGGACTCTGAGGCACCTGCCCTGGTGCAAAGGCAGCAGCTGGGGCTGCAACGGCCTCCTACAGGTATTCATTGGATGACATCATGAAGGCACAGAACGAGCGTACATTCATGAACTGCTGAGCTGCATTTGAGCCTCACCTGTTGTAAAGCTGGCAGGTGGGCCTGCTGCTGGTTTGCCAGATCAGACGCCGTTTTTGGTACAAAGCTCACAGCCTGTGCATCTGGCGATGATGAATGCGATCGTGTATCACTCCGTCCGACTTTTTGTTCTGCTCCTGCGACCGCCAGCTTGTTGCCTGCGTTTGAGTGTCAAGCTAAGCATTCAGCAACTTCAGAAATAAGGCAGCACAGATGTCGCTGTTCTCAGTGTACGGACCCGAACCATCTGCAACAGACAACGCGCTGTCGTTGGCCATCAACGCCGAATTTGCATAGACCGCTGACGCTGCCGCTTGCATGAGATGTGGCTCTCCCGCAGGCCCTACAGAAGCCTGACTGCCTGCGGCCACAGCAGATGCTGGCGAGTCGACGGCCATCCCATCGTCCTGAATGACGGCACCAGCTCCTGACAGCGCAGTCTCTGCCCCGGAGTGCGTAGGAGCGTGCACCTGCCCTACTTGACTGGCCATGTGAGATCAGACTGCTACTCAACTTGTGCAGCTGCAGCACTCATGTCGCAAGCAGCACTGGAGCGCCAAGCCTTATTGCTGGCAGTGTCCTGATTTAAAGACGCTGAGATAGTCGACAGCATCATCTCGGAACCTATGACAAGTGCCGGAACCAAGCAAGGAGTCAAAACATGCTTAAATGTTCAGCGGCGGAAGTGGCGGTAAGCTTTTTGAATCACAATTTCTTTGGTAAGGCACGAGTCATGTGCAACACATGCTGTGTTGATGTCCACTCTTCATGGCAATATACACTAGACTGTAATAATGCAGGTGCTTGCTGTGAGCTGTTTTTGCAGTTTCTTGCAACAATCTAGCCATAAGACGCATGTTGGCTCATCAGGCGCACATGGTTGCAAGATCCTCAACTATTCGAAAGACAGCTTGTGGTTGACCCATTTCTTTTGCTCGAGCAGCCATTGCAGCCAACTCCCCTCGCTTCTCATGTACCCAGCCATGGATGACCTGAGCTATCTTTGCAGGTTTGTCCTCGTATGCACCAACCTGCAGTCCCAAATTTAAAGGCTTACTTGACCGTGCAGAACTAGCATATACAGTCTGCTTGCATGCGCTGCAATGGCAGACAAACTCAACACAACGTACTCACAGTGGGCAAAATTGCTTTGAGACTGCCACTGTGTTGACCAGTGGACTGCATTGCCAATCTGCCAAATGATACTACACATGTATTGACAGTAGGCAAATATGCGTACATAATTGGTGGGATTACAAAGGTTGATAATGACTGCAGCTTACCTGGTGCTTGAGTACAAAAGGCACGTTGCCTTCCTCCTGACAAGGCACAAAGCCATTCAGCAGCACAGGAAGGCCACAGATGAAGGACTCTGCAATTGTGCCTGGCCCTGCCTTGCTGATGATCATATCACAGGCTGTCATCCACTCAGGCATGTTGTCCACGAAGCCTTTGATGGTGACCTGCAGCTATTCCTATGTTCACTTTCCATTCATGCCATTACAATGTTTTGCTTTTATACGTGAGCCTCCATCTAAATCTAGCAGCTCCTTGGGTTCTACTACTGCAAACGATATGATGCTGCCATGCTGCATGCCAGTGCGGGTGCAAGCCAGAGGTGTGAGTCAGCTTACGGCTGCAGAACTACTTTGTATAGATTACCTGCATGCCAGCTGGATACGGTTTGGCTTCCAGGCGTTTGATGAGGCCTTTGTTACGGCCACAGATGGCCACAACCTGGCAGGCTGGGCCTACCTGCTCTACCAGAGCCTGCACAATCTTCTCAATTGCTCCCATACCCTCTCCGCCACCTGTGGAGCCAAACAGCCGTTGGCCAAGCATGTGTACACATAAGAGAACTGGTTGAGCCACAAAAACGCCATGATAGTTGGGACACAGAGATAGGCAGATGCATGTGCTGCACTACGCATGCAGAGCTACTTGCGGGACATCTCAGGAATCATGTAACCTGGATGAAGCATGTGGCTTCAGCAAAGCAAGTACAAGGCAGTGTGCAACACAGGGGTGTTGCTGTCTGTCTTGCGTCTGCCAGCAGCCTCTGCTGACCTGCCATTGAGCCAGTGGCAGATGACTCACTGCACTGCTTATCAAATGGCATTCTCTATGCCTGAACAAGACCAGCATGCAACCAATATACAGCACGGTGGTGCGGCTGTACTTCCCCTCACTAAGAGGATCTTACTTTGCAACGGCAAAAAAATGGGTGCTTTGTTTGCCATACCTACAAGCAGGACAGCAGGTTTCTGCAGGTCCATGCCCAGCTGCTGGCGCAAGCGGTGCTTGGAGGGCAGCTTTTGACTGAAGGAGGGCCTGATGGGTAGACCATGCACTGTCACCTTGTGCTGCCCAATACCCATTGTCAGTGCTCTCTGTTTGGCCTCCTCTGTTGCCACAAAGCAGCGGTCCACATTCTTGTGGAACCAGGTATTGTGGCATGTCGTCAAATCTGTCACTACTGTCGCAAACTTGATTGGCCTCTGGATGCCAGCCCTGGCAGTACAAAAGCTGACTGAGTGCAGGCTGATACAGATGACCGTAAGCTCAAATTGATTGTAAAAACATACAGCATTGCCCATACCCAGAACATTTGCATGCTCAGCTGTGCTGAATACACACGTCCAGTCACAAGCAATGTTGTGAACGCTCAACACATGTGCATTAGATGCAGTGATGAAGCAGAAAGTTGCTACAGCGTGTGAAGGCAGTCTGCAGCATCTGCATACAATACAAATTGTGTGGGTCATGCTCTCAAGGCAAGAACCATGGCAGACCCTGGAGCACATGTGTTATGGTCGTTGCTCACTTGATGCGGTTCTGCAGGATGGTGAGGGGGACCAGCTGCAGCAAAGGGTGCACAGACACTATCAGGTCTGGGTTGTAGTGGTCAAATACAGCCGCTATATGCCGCCTCGCTGTGACGGCTGTCATCTTGAGGAAGGGCACATGCATGAAACGTGGCTGCTGAGTATAGTAGCCAAATCGCCACAGAAACCCATTCTTGACCAAGAAACTGTAGGTCTTTGGAATTTGGTTCATTGGCCAAGGGGTATGCTGACTCCAGATGTCGACGATATCCAACTGCAGTATCCAGCAATTGAGTTATTGAGGCAGTGCCTCATCTCCATGAAATTGCAGGTACATCATTTGGCATTAGATACAACAAGTATGCCATAGAGCATGTGCTAGTATGCCTCAAAGTGACTTACGTGATACTGGTTGCCATACAGAATCTGAAATCCACTTCTAATAGCCTCCGCGCTTGCTCGGTGCCCTCCGCCAGTGTCAGACATCAAGACAAGTATACGTTTCTTGGCCTTGCCATTGGTTTTGGCTACATAGAGATGCATTTCGTGAGTGCATGAACAGACGACAGCTGTCTGGTCAAGAGGTTTGATTAGATACCTTTGCTCTTGAACGGCCAAAATCCACCTAGTTGTGCTGCTCCAACGCTGCCATACTGCACAAATATAGCAAGCAGTCAATTGCACCAGAATCACTTTACTTCGAACTGTGCGAACAGGGCACAAAATGGCATGGCATGAGGGTTGTTGGTGCAAGCTGACCAGCATAGAGCCTCCTGTCCCTGCACCAACACCCAGGGCGAAAGGCCTGCGCAAGTGAGACTTGTTGCTCCACTTATTGCTACCCGATCCTCCTAATCGGAACAATGGCAGCCAGGCCCTTGTTGGAAGCCGTATCGGTGCTGACGCTTGTTGTGAGCTGAAGTCAACATGACTTGCTTGCGCAAGGCTGCCCTGAGACGTGCTGCCTGTTGTGCTGTGATACAACAGCGGCCACGACGTCAACGTCATAAAGCCTGCAGGCGGCCTGCCGCTTGTTGCCGGTGCTTCCATGCTGTCGCGTTCGGGGCACAAGTCAACGCGCACTTTGAACGGGTTCCTAGTCAGATGGGTCTTGCCTTATCTGCGTCCTGCCCCGGGGGAAAGCACAGGCAGCCCAACTGGCAACGCTCGTAAAGCATCTTCACCTTGTCAGCACTCTGATTAGCTTGAATACATCATTCGACTAACCATGCTAGTAGTAGCTTTGAGCGAGCAAGTGTACTCGCGTTTTTACCTCTCATTGCAGCTGATGTCTTGAAAACAACATTAAATTGTTTTCCAAGGAACAAGGCTTGCTGTTACATCAACAGAACTTTTAAAGACTCCATAGATTGACAACAGCCTCCAACAAAAAAATGTGGCACATCCAGCATTCAGGTGACATGCATGGCTGCATTGTATGTAGCAGCATATGCAAAAGAGTCGACAGTGATCCATCAGCGTTTGCTAAACTGTTGGGCTTCAAGATTGCTGCACAAGATTGCTGCACATGTTCAAATCACAAGACTAAGCAAGGGTCATCATGAGCGTGCATTGGATCAGCTGTAGGGCGCTGCTTGCAAGCAAGCTTGTGACAACTCATATGCAGGACAAGGTCACTGGTCTGGCTGTTCCGTTTGAAGCTGTTGTATTGCGCGCGCTCTGTCTGCAGCTTGCTTCAGCTTCAGCAATGTTGCATCCTCCAACGCCCTGCAAAAACAACAAAGGCTCAAAAGCTGGATGGATGCTAGTCTATACACATGAGCAAGACTAAAGTTGCAAACACTGTATTGCAGGATATGCAGCCTAGAAAACATTGAACAAATGCCAGATGAATAGTGATCAAAGACAAACATGGACTGGCAGCTTAGCCATACCTTTTCACGCCTGCTTGGACGGTGTGTGCAAAAGAGTTTTGCCCGAAGCCATTATGGGCATGATCTGCCGCATTACTGGGTGGACCAGGGAAGGAGCTATAGCTGCCGGCATTGAACCCAAAAGGTCCAGCTGGCATGTGCCCAGCAGCACTGCTGCTCATGCTTGTTCCCGCGGCAAACAGAGGCTGAGGCAGTGCAGCAGCAAATGCAGGGTTGGGGGCAGCTGCTGCAAACAAAGGCTTTGGGACAGCAGCAGCAAATGCTGGCATTTGCACAGAGCTTGCAGCAGCTGGTGCTGGTGCTGATGCCTTTGCTGTCTGATCAGTAGCGAAGCTGCCTCCGAAAGGATTGCGCACAGGGACAGCTTTCATAGGGGAGGAGGGTGGCGTGGGTGGGGTAGCTGACTGGCTAAGGGGGAACGCAGGGGTGGGTTGTGGCTGTGGCTGGGGTTGTTCAGGTGCATATGACTCTGGCGACGCACGTGATTGAGCTTGAGTGCCATTACTGTCAATGTTTGATGGCCCAGCAGCTTTTGCAAGAGGCACCACCAGCAATGGGTTCCTCAAACTGCCATTGACAGCCTCAGCAGCAACTTGTGCTGCCTCCAGTGACTGCATTACAACCAGGGCGCTGCCCTTCTTCTTTTTTTTGGACTCTACCAACACTATGTCCTCTACAGCCCCATGTTTGCCCATGATCTGCTGCAGTTCATCCACAGAGTAGCTGCTGCTGTGCTTGTCCCATGTGACCTTGAGGGTCCTGAGAAGCTCCTGCGTGATCTGCGGAGGAGCTGCTGGTTGATACTCAGCAGCAGACGCCGAAGCATCTGCTTGGTATTGCTGCTGCTGATGTGAATGTGCTGTTGCTTGAGCAAATGCCAGGGACACTTCGGCAGCATGATTAGCTCGTCTCTCAACCTCTTTCTGACGCAAGCGATTCAGTTCCTCCTGCAAGCATTCATGAATGACTGGTAAGCTCTTGACCTTACAAAAGGCAGCGGCCAACCATTAAGCTGCATGACCTGCACTCACAGACCCCTGCCTGTACAAGCCAAAGCAGTAGCTGTGCTGACCTTGAGCTTATTTCGAGCTCTTTGCTCATCATTGCGGGCTGTCTGGTATGCACCTTCCCTCTTTTCCAGATCCTCACGCATTTTGCGTCTCTTCTCGCTCTGACCAGCTTCACGAGCTTTGCGAGCTGCCTTAGCTCTGCACACAAGTAAATCTGCATCAGTCTCAACAGCTCGGCACAAAATTGCCTTGCTGTGTTTGTGCCTTGTAGTCATACCTGTACAAGTCATCAAGAGCAGCTCGAGCCTTGGCGTCACTGAGCAGGTTGAAGGCTCTTTGAATCGGGTGAAACTCTGCGGCTGCATTGGGATTGTTTGGCTGCTTGTCAGGATGCTTCTTCAAAGCCAATAGCCTGTATGCCTGTCAGAACAACTAAAAATAGTCAAGGTTTTGGCCTGCAGACTCGTCGCGCGGCACACATGTACCAAAACCAATACCTTCTTTATCTGTGTTTCGGTGCTTTCGTGTCCTTGTGTAAGACCCAGCACTTCGTACGGGTCTTGGTCCTCTGTCCACTCTGACATTGCTCAAAATCGCTTGCTCAGACGAGTTAGAAAGGACTCAAGCTGAGAGTTTCAAGCACATACAAGCTACAGAGTGATTGTACTCAGCTTCACGGTAAGTGCAGCAAGAGACAGGTTGCTGTAGCGCGTTTGCTTTTCAAGCATTGTGTTTCTTGTCAGGAGGAGGAGTATCTATCGGCACATTTAGCATCCCCTTGGATCCCCGAAAAGTGCTGGGGAAAGCTGGAGCAGAATCCTGCGCAGGTCTCACCATACGACAAGTCCCTTGTCTCGCCGTGAACGTGTGATTGGTCTTCCCTAGGACGACACACAGGGTACATAGGAACACCACAGCCATTTGTCTGGCCGTGTGAGCCCTGAGAGGACACATCTTTGGTCATAGGGCAAGCACCATCAGGTCAAGCTCGCCACTGGGCGAGGCGGTCGTGGCGTGAGAAGGGGCCATCATGTTCAAGAACACTTTCCAGTCAGGTTTTCTGTCAATCTTGTACAGTATAGGCAGCAAGCCCCTGCAAATTTGGGACAAGCAAGGTAAGCGACCCGACATGTCGGGCACTAGGGTGGCTGTTTTTGAAGAAATTGTCGTTTCACAGAGTCTGAACTCGGAAGGTTTCGTTTGCAGTTCGCAATGGTCACATCAAACGTATCACAGACAGCGATATCCAGTCCAGCGTCCTGGAGATTATGAGCAGCAACGTCAGCACGACATACATCACCTGTCCAGCTGACCCTACCAAGACCCTGGGCATCAAGCTGCCTTTCCTGGTGATGATCATCAAAAACCTGAAGAAGTACTTCAGCTTCGAAGTGCAGGTACTGGATGACAAGAATGTGAGGAGACGCTTCAGAGCCTCTAACTACCAGGTACACCTTGGTTTATAAGCTTGGAGACAACCTTGCTTTGTGCTGGCAGCTCTGACAGCTTGTGTCTCAACTGCAGTCAACAACGCGAGTCAAGCCGTTCATCTGTACAATGCCCATGAGGCTGGACGAGGGCTGGAACCAGATCCAGTTCAACTTGTCTGACTTCACAAGAAGAGCATACGGTATAGTGTGGAAAGCTTGTGCTGTTTATCTCAACCTCCTCAGCGTAGCTTTGACAACATGAGGTTTCTTTCCACAGGCACCAACTACATTGAGACACTGAGAGTGCAAATACACGCCAACTGCCGCATCAGGCGCATCTACTTCTCAGACAGATTGTACTCAGAGGAGGAGCTGCCACCCGAGTTCAAGCTTTTCTTGCCCATTCAGAAGTCATAGGCAGTCTAGATAGATGTCCTGTGCAGGGTGCCTTACATTCCTGCCACACCCTGTCAACATTACGGATAGAGTTTTTGTTTCACAGTTACTTGACAATCAACTGTTACACACCCTGCGACTTATTTCAAGACCCAGAGTACACCAACATCGACACTCACATGCACACACACACACACGAAAGAAATCTAGCCATTTAACAAAGCACACTCGTGCCAATTCATGCGCATGCATAGTATCAGCACGAAATTTGGCTTAAACAGTAAAATAAAACATCAAACGGGCGGAGGAGGGGGCACTTCAGAAGGAGGTGGAGGCGGTTGAAGACCAGCAGAATACTGGGAGCCGTTCTGTTGACTGCCCAGGCCATCATAACTTGCAGGCTGTCCTGCATATGCATACCCAGCAGCAGCATAGCCTGCTGCTGCACCTGTATTTTGATACTGGCTGAGCCAAGAACCAGTGGCAGGTGGCGCCTGAGCATCTGCTGGCTGTTGCGTGTATGCGTAACTTTGCTGATCGTACGCACCAGGCACACCTGCAACACAAGCAACCCATAATTGCAGCTCTGACTTTGGGAGCTAGTGAGGGTTTTGCATCAATGGAAGTCACAAAAACACAATCTTGGTGCAGTGTCTGTAGCTGGGGCAAGCACAGCTAATGCATGGTTATACCGACATGTAAAATAGAGCAGATCTTGCTTGGCAAAGCTACAAAGGTACCCTGCTAGGCGCTCAATCCAGAGGCATGACAAGCAAGGCTCTGGCTATGAAAAGCAAAAGTAGGTATGCACCAGCCATGGTCTGCGCTGCACAGATGGGGAACCAAACCAGTTTTATAGTACAAGTATTTGTCTGGCAAAGCTGCTCTCAATAGGACTGACTCACCCTGCGCAGCAGCAGCAGCATACGGCTGCTGATATGGTTGCTGCGGATAAGCTCTGTACTGCCCATGAGAGTACGGTGCAGCATTATATGCGGCCCCAGCATATGGCGCAGTGGCACCAGCTGCAGCTGGATAGGCAGTCTGGGGGTCCTGATAAGCCCCAGGCACTGCCGTTGCTCCTGCTGTTGGGTGATGCTGATAAGGCGCCTGATGCTGAGGGGCCCCGGCTTGCATCTCTAGAGGAACAGGATTTCGCTTAAACTTGTCTATGGCAGCGTCAATGGTGGACACGACCTGCAGCATGTCAGATGGGGAAGTGGATATGTGCCCAAATAAGATCCTTTGCTATTTGCCAGATGCTGTACACACATATGCCTGAACTGGTGAACAGCTCAGCAGTGGTGATGCCAAGACAGGCATCACGCTGTTGAGCGACAGGTGCTGCTGTTGCCCACTAGTCATAAGCAGCGTGAGCATTGTGCATATTGCCTGTGAAGGCTGCCTCAATATGTCTAAGAATGCGGCACAGCTCAGAGCGTGAGTGCAATGTCTAGCAACCCAGGCAAAACGGTCAACAGTGTTTTGCCCATCACTGCAGCTTCAAGCATCAAAGGTGTTTGGCACTGAACACACCTTCTTCCTGAAGTAGTAACCGCTGGGCAGTACAGAGAAGTTTTCCCGTGCAGGCGAATTGCGCAGGACAAATCCCAGGAAGAAGACGCCAGGCTGCTCATATCTGATGCCCAGCCTGTAGGCAGGCTTGGGATTCTCTGTTCGCAGAGTGGGCTGCAGGTCCCTCTCCCAGTCTCCATCCATGAACTTGCGATGTGCCACCTGCCAGTACGCAGCTGCTGTCATTGAAAATCGTACAGAAACATAGAGCCTGATATGTCAAGATAACCCCCATGCACCAACAACAGATAGCATGTCATGGCGCTAGCGCCTGCTTGTGCCAGAGCCACAGCTGATGGTGTCAAAAGTTGTGACAGATGCAATATGCTGCAGCACAGCATCAACAGCCAAAGACACACCAGCTTGATGCGTGCATTTGCATTGCTGACGTCCCTTGCTGTATTTACTTGCTGCACACATTGAGATGTCTCGGGAGCATCAGCATGCCTGCTGACATAGCAGTGTCTGCAGTCATGTGGATGCTTCTGTTCTCGAGTCAGGGCAGCGTGTGCAGCACTCACCAACGCTCTGACATTTTCAAGATACGGCTCAGCAAAGTTGGCAATGACGTCATCCAGGTCCTCAAAGGTCAAGGCATCACTGCCCGGCATCTGAATGGTGAGGGGGGTGCCCAGCTTGAGGTGCCCACCAACCCCCCCAGACTGCTTGCGCCCTTCCCGGATATCTTGATGCAGGAACAGAGCATTGCCATCTGGACTGGTGTGCAGCTGCAGAGCACCATGCATACTTCACCCTCATGTGATCAAGAATGTCAGCATTGAATCTGTGCACAAAAGGTCCACAGGCAAATGCAAGTGTCATAAGGTATTGGCCCAAGCATGGCAAGCACTACCTGCCAGTTTCCACACGCATGGAGTGCAGAACAGAGCATTATGTTGCAACACACATAAATGGCCAGCAGCAGCAGCAGCAGCCAACCACTGCCAAACGCTGTCACAAGTCTCACACTGTAAAAGGCTTTGACTGTGATGACCCACTTATTTTGAGGAATTCAACAATGCAGCATCTCAGCATAGTACACCGTTATGCCATGCTTCTGCACCTTGCTGTAAAAGATCATGTCCAGGCATGTCATCAAGCAGCATACAGCAGCACACTTTTGGTCAGGCACGCCTCTTTGCTGTGCAGAGCAGCGCATAATCATCATTGGGCGTCTGACACAAATAACCTATCCAGTGTATGAGCGTGTGTGTGTGTGCTGACCTTCATGGTGATGGAAATCTGGTGGGTGCCCTTGTTTGAGGGCCTGAAGAGCCATCTGGAGGTCTCTCCCTCTTTGCCCAAAAAGCCAATGGCCTCTGGCATCGACACATTCTTGAAGCTGGGGTGAAAGATGGTCCGGCTCACAAACTGCTGCTTGCGCTGATTTCGATTGCGCTCGGCCTGTACAGGAACAGATTTGTTGTAAAGGCCATCTGACAACACCATCAACATCCAGAAAACAGGTTGGATGACATGGCCCTGATTGCTCATGAGCCTGGCAACAGTTTGCAGGGGGCCTGGCAACAGCTTTCAGGGGG
>JAABUP010004622.1_pt1 | contig 22172 bp, 18 predicted proteins | sample 5559201 | NCBI WGS metagenome assembly JAABUP01 (sample SAMN10711887, study PRJNA513373) | rock metagenome | isolation source: Antarctica rocks | place: Antarctica | reverse complement strand
AGAAGTGCAGTGTGAAAGTGTCTATCTTGCTTAATGTGCAGAAGATTGTCAGTGAATGTGTATCTGATTGTGTGAGATTCAGTATAGTTGACATTCTGACGTAAGATATTCACTCACAGCTTAAACAACACCTGAGTAATAAAATTGTTATTGTTGAGGTGAGGATCTGACAGAACATCCCTGATTGTAACAACACTTAACTGAGAAGATCAGTCAGACTGTTCAACAGTTGCATTTTAAAGCATGTGCACTTGTATATCAAAGTTCTTGATATTGACCGCCATTAATACTGAGTTGAATGTTGATGTCAAGAACAGTTCTTTCATGATTGCTTCTTTTAACACAGAGAGGGTTGTGAGTTCTGAGTCTTTTTGAGAACCTTTGTTACTGTTTGCAGTGTGACATAGATTCAACAGTTTTTGTTGAATCACAAACTTCATAACAGCTCTGATGAAGAAAGGCTCAATGCCTAAGAACAGATCATCAAACTCATCATAGAGAACCTTAATCAGAGGTCTCAAAGTGGCCTTCTCTGTGTTTGACTTCATATTGATGATGTTGGGCTCATTGTTTTTGAGCCAATTCTTGATCATATGATTCATCTGTTCAATATTGACCTCCTTTAAAGAGGTGACTCATGTGACTTGCGTTATGTTGACAAAAACTGAGTTGTTTGAGTCAACATCATTCTTGTTGAACTTCAGTGTTGTATCTCATTTGTCTGCCATTGAATATGTAGTGTAGCTGTACACATGAAGTGACATGAGTTTAAGACAGAGTAAGAGCGAGTGCAAGTTGTGATATAATGCAGACAACATTGAAAGAGTGTGGTCAATTGCAGAAATTGAATGCAAACAGCAACATAATGATGTTGTAGTGACGCATTGAGCAATCATTCAACAACAAAGAACAGAACACACACTCTTTCTCTGAATCTCACTCAGCTTTATATCAATTCACTCTTTCATCTTCTTATTTGTTTTGTTCTGGTCTTTGAGCTTGCTCAAGAATAACAATGAAGTCAGTTGAAGGTCTGAGAAGATGTTTGCTTGCAGACTCAATGCAGTCAAGAATATAAGTCAAAATTTGAAGAATGTGATATGACACCTGAAGAGTGGTGACAAAGAATAACCTTGTCTGTGAGAAGGTCCGGTATCTCAGAGTAATATCATATGTTCAAGTTGACCTCTTCATCATCCTGATGAAGAAAGGGTCTCAAGTTTTCTAATGATCTCAGCACTTCAACAGCAGTATATTTGGCTCATCAAAGCAAGCATTGAGCTCATCCTTGACACAAGAGTATGTGCAAAATACATATCAACTCAAGAATATCTCAAGACCACTATGAATTGAAGATTTAGCATTTGTTGAGAACTGAACCTGTGACGGCAATGTGCAAGCTCTTTAATGTGAGTCAACCTATCACTGAACACACAACCTGCATTCACAGATATGTCAGCTAGGTTATCAAGTATGAATCAAGTCAACTCAGAGTTGTGTCATACTGTATAAACAAGAGACAAATATCATAATGACTGCTCTCACAATTTATTTAGTGAGTTGCAGTTTGTGGTGTAGTTGAGATGGGTAGTTTCATTGACCATACAAAACATATATCAATGTAGTTTTCATTGTTGAGCATCACAATCATCATCTTTCTGTAGCACTGCACCTCTATTAACTATGTGATGTTCATTGAACATCTTACAAGGTTCAATGCATCTCTTAGGTTAATTCTTTTGAACATGACTGATGTGTGAGTTAAAGCTCTACATCAGAAATGTATTGAGCATGTACTGACTGTGGTAAGAGGGTGAGAAGTAGCAGTGAATTAAAGTGTCACATAGCGAAGTGTTGTGTTTGATTATACTGATGACCTCAAAAGATTCCTCAAAATGATGTGTTGTCAGATGTTCAGTCATCTTCAGAATACATCATGTCAGACAGTATGACAATCAAGTTGATCATCTACACTGTTGAAGCAGAGAAGCATCATGATAATTGAAAGACAGGTACTGCCTCAGTTGCTGACAGGGCTGAGGCTACAGATATGCTTTCTGTATCTGATACTGAAGAACCTATCAACCTCTTTAACAGGTTGACAAGTTCTGTCTCTGATACTGAGCAGATGCACAAACAGACAACATATTAACAGGGTCAATGTAGTCTACTGTCTACCTCATCATCTATTCAAGTGAAGACATTTCAAAAGGCCACAGGTTGTAGTGCTGGTGCTGTTCAGATTTCTGACACAGCACCTGATTGTCAGACAGGTGTTGTTGTTCTTGAATTGAGCAACAAATCTGAGAATAGAGACTATCTTTCTTTTCACAACAGTATTGACTACAGCTGAGTGTTGTGACTTCACAATAACCACACTACAAAGAAAAGTGTGAATGTCTTCTTTAAGAACTCACAACTGAACAAGATGCATAGTCATCTGAGTTTCAAGAATGCAGATCAATGACTTGACCAGCTGCACAAGATTTCATATGACATCAGTCAAGCATCAAAGAAGCAGAAATGAACCTCACAGATCTTTAAGATTGAGTCTGCTTATGATGAGGGAACTGATTGTGAATATGTTATACAGTATCAAAGCATTATAGACACACTTCACTTTCTACTGAGTCACAAATCTTTTGATGGTGACATGGTATATGCCTCAGTTCATCACTATAACGGTGATGAGAAGTGAGTTTACAGTGAGTTGCATACTGAAGATTGATGGTGGCAAACGCAGAAGAAGCTTTCAAATGATGCAACAGTTGTATCATTGTTGATATTCACTGACAAAACCATTCTCACTCAACACCAGGGTGATCTATCTGCCTGATCAGTATATTTGACAATTGAAAACCTGAACTGACGTACAAGGCGAGCTCAATCACAACCTGGCTTAGTTCTTCTTGATTTTCTTTCAGTGATTGAGAATGATAATGACAACATTAAATCAAGGGTTTGACATATGACTCTGTTCATTATATTTGACTGTAAGTCAAGCTCATGACCACATGTTCCTGATTTTCCTACTGACAATAAGCAGCAATCAGATCCGCTGTCAAAGATGAACTTAATATAGTCTGTGCGGACAGTCAGAGCTGTCAGTGTCATCCTGTGATAGCAGGCTTCATGATAGACTATGAGAAACAGATATTGATTACAAGTGTTAAGATGAATTAACAGTGTACAATCTGTCAAGTATCATCACAAGAGCAAGAGAATTTGAAGAAAAACTGATCACTTCAAACGCATCAATTCATCAAGAATCAAATTAGTAGACAGCAAGAAGAGAAGATATCAGAGAATGATGCTGCATGAATTCACCCTGTTGACAACTTTGCTGCATCAACTGCTCAAGGGTACAGTTACATATTTAGTTTGCTGATTAAAGCAGCTTATAAAGAAGAGCATTACAGTGGCTAGAAAGAAGAAAGACATCAGACACAAAATCTCAAGTGCATCTGAGACAACACAACTCAATCATCAATTCTGCTCAATCTCAGCCTTTGCAGAATTGAAGATTTTTCAGAGATACAGCAGCATAAAACAATGAACTGAAGTGAACTGAAAGGCAATTGTACATCAAATTGTGTTGATGATTGCATCACTTCTTGCACATGATGTATTTGCTGCAGTACACTTCACTTGAGCAGTTGTGAATTTTGTGGTGTTGACACAGTACATCTCTCACGACAAGAATACACTTCAATATCTCTTGCATGTGTTATTTTGAATAAACAAACTAAAGAATGTATTTCAGCACTTGTGCTCTGTCAACTTGAATATCAGTGAAGAACACTTTAACATCCTCAAATTACATGTTATGACCCATTATGCACAACACATACGTCAATATGGCAGTGCAGACAACATTGATACTGAACATAGTGAGGCCGCTCACAAGTTCTTAGTTAAGGCCTTTTTCAGTCAAACAAACAAACACAAAAGCTTTCAACAGCAGCTGTTGCTTCACAACACTTGTCATTTAAACTTAACTGCTATGAAGGACCTGATCCTGTGAAAAAAGATGCAGAACAGTGTGATCAAGAAGAATCTAATGATAGCATTGATGACTCAATCAAGTCAGGCAATCTTACTATGTAGAATCAGTGGTCTTCCTCTTCGGCAGAAGAGAAAGTGAGTTTGACATGAAGGCCTTGATTTTTGTCAGTGGTGTTTTGTCTTGACACTGAACACTGCACTTGACATATTGGGATTTCTTGATGCATTAGCTGCATTTGTACGCAACTGCCGAAACAAAGCAGATGAGATCAACAGCACAAACAATGACTTGAACTGAAGATCAAAAGATTCATCAAGTGTTGCATCATACTACATGTGTGTTCATGAATCTCTGAAATGCTGAAAGCAAAGCAAAAAGAATATTCAGAACCTTGAGAGACTCATTGAAGAAAGAGTTTACTGCATTCTGAATTGACAGAGAAGAGAAGGCCTCTGAAGACATGACTGTGTTCTGATTCAGAAGCGGTCAGAAGATACTGAAACAGCATTGAGTATGCTGAACAATTGACTACCTGATAGACTGCAGATTATCATATCTGTGGCAGATTCTCTACAAGAGAATGATTGAGGCAAATCTATACAGTATATCGGCGCTCTTGTTGACCTCTTCAAATCAATGAACAAAGGTTGTTCACATGGCATTCACAATATAATTGAACTCAGTGATTGGTCTGCACATGTCTTCAATAACCTTTGATTCATAGAAGATCAAAGATTCTACACCATGTCTACAGTTTTACAAAGTGTTCACATAATCTCAGCATCTTTAAAGAAGAGGCAAAGGATCAAGGGCGCCATGTACTACCTTAATAATTTCATTGATTGAGACTCTTACAATTCAATTTATGAGAAAGATTTCTTGACTAAAGGTACTAATGTTGCATTGTATTACAGTTGTGAAAGATAGAATAATCAACTTTGTTCATAGCCTCAATAGTTGAAGAACTTTTGATGACAATTCATTGAACATGTGCACTGAAGATTCAATGAACATTTCAGTAATTCAGTGAACACTCACCCTGCAAAGAGGGGTGATGTGGTCAACCTCATCACATTTTCCTCAACATATGCAATGAGGGTGTGCATAGTTTAGAGCAGCCTGATCTGAATCATTCATCAATAATGAAGCGCAAATCATTATATTCTAGTTACACAAAATGTCAGTTACAATGTGAGGCATCTGTCAACACTAGGTATCATGATTTTGTGACGACCACTGATCACGTTCAACTCAGAAAACAGCAACAATGTCTTCTCAAGCAAGTCACAGTATGTTATGCAAAGAAGTTCACATCATCACATGATCACAAGATATTGTGCAACATGGGCTGAGTATTGATGAGTGCATGTATGCACTTCTATTGTCAAAGTTGCAGACTCAGATGACTACACTTGATTTTCTTGAAGAGAGACTGAACATTGTCAGAGTCAAAGCAGTACTTCGACAAGGGTTCACTGTCATTTATCACAAATTCAACAATGTCTTCTGTGATGTCCCTGAGCTGTGAAAGAATAGATGCCTCACATTTCTGAGTCAGTGGTGCAACTACAACAAGCAAAGACAAATAAAGAAAAAGAAAATATCTAGAAGAGTTGAAGAACACAGTTCAGCACCAGCTTCAAATGTACCACAGTCAATCAAGATCAGTCTTTCCTCTTATACTGACGACAAGAAGCCTGAACCACTGAAGGCAGTTCAGAATACCATGATACAAGTTCACTGAGATCAGAATCATAGCATCAGCTGCAGATCACAAGATCTGCTACAATCAGGAAAAATGAAAAGTGTGATCATGATGAATGACTTGAATTTCAGCAGATTCATATCAGTGATTACAAAGAAACTGAAATACAACAACTGACAAGATATGATTGTGTATGAACACATAGATGTGACTACTATGCACATTGCAAACAAGCTCAAGTGAAGGACTGCACTTTCTGAAATGTATACAGAGGGGTCTATACAGTTCTTCTTTGCAGTCAAGAGGAGAACAGAAAGAGCTGACTGTGAGTTTGTTGACATACAACACAAAGTTAATGTGCTAATTTAAACAATTAAAGACACAGTCTCATCAACTGCTTTAGTCTATACAAAAATGCACAGTCAAAGAAAGAAGCTCAAACAAAGCGTTGAATATTGAAAGGATTGAACAACTTTAACCTCAGCAATGCATTCAAGAACAATCTGCACATTGATACATCATCTGAGAGGTTTGACAGCTGCTTGCTCTACCTTGTAACTCAAGTTGCAGAAGAAGGTCTCAACAGGCATGTATTTCTGAACAACAAGCTCTTGAGTTGATACTTATGTCATATCAGGTTCAGTCATCATGCTTCTCTCAGCAACATCTATGTACAATACATATTCAATCATCAGCTTCAACTTTGAGTGCATCATCACTCATTTGAAAGAGTGAGTTGAGGTGTCAAATGTGTGTTGTCTGCAGACCATTTTCTATACTTGCCTTCTGTCATTTCAGCATCTGTCATCAGAATCACTGAGCTCGATTAATTGTCTGCAAATGAATTAATGTTGTTCAATGAACGCATTCAATGAACAAACCCCTGCAAGTTTCAGTAATTCTTTTCTGCTAGTCTTGCAAAATTTGCAAATTCAACTCTTTAACACATCAAAGTAACAACAACTATCTCAAAATCATCATCATTCACACAACAAGCTTCTTTCTATCGACAAGAACTGGCTTTGCAGCAGTGATGTCTCAGAAACAAACAACTACAAAGAGTGTAGGTTATTCACTACAGATGCTGATCAACTTGCTGTGTTAATCAATTCTTGCAGACAAAGCACGTTTATAGAGACAGTGCAACATCAGCGAAACCACATAAGCGTAATAGACAGCATCTGTCCAAAGGCTATGATGTCAAACATGCATCACATGAAGTGACAAGTGATGATGCTTCAAGAAACTCATTTGATGACAGTCAGATCATGCTTGAGGTAAGAGTCATCAAGAATGATATATTCAACGTGACTAAACATCAGAAGTTAAAGTCAACTATAGAATTCGTCACAAAATGGCCAAACTTCATGTCATTTTCTTGAGTGTCTGTCTATTCAAGTTCATCAGCTCATTCAGACCAGGTTCACTTTCAATCGCGTTCACATGATGATTCAGACACTGAGAGCGATGAGGGTTCATTTGATTCAACTCAATACTTATAAGGTAAAGCACAACAAAGGTCACATGCCTGCTTCATGTCAGAACACAAACCAGTTGTTGTGATAACCCTGTCATATATCAAGACATGAATTATAAGTGGTCATGCAGGGCCTGAAAGCACACCCTGATCAAACACAAACAAGCAGTGGCTCAGTGACAAAATGAAAGAAGCATGAAGAAAGATGACAAGGTTGTTGAGAGATTGTTCAGAACATAAATGATCAGGTGTGAATGAGAAGCCTATTGAATCAGAAGCTCACAAAGTAAACATGCACTCATAGTTGCATGATATTCTGCTGACATCCATAGTTGTATGACGCCTTCAGACAGTTCCATGGGCATTTCATGACTTAGGTTCAGACACTGATAAGCAATCATTATGATTGACAGCTGCAGACAACACAGAATGATATGAAGAAGTATGCCTTGAGCCTTCTGCAGAATGGCAATTTTGCTTGTGAAGAGGTATGTGAGAGTTCAACATGAGCCTCATCAACTGACATTGTTGAAGCCACTCAAGACTAGGTTCTGTGCATGAATCATCTCAAGTGTGTTGTCATACACTGTCTTTGACAAGAACAAGAATTCTATGACATTTCAACAGCATATTAAGGTGATGTTTGATTCTCTACCTGTCAATTCAGTACTTTTTGTGATGATCATGGTTGCACATTGCATTTTGAAATATAAGACAGAGAGATACAAACAAGAGAATTTTGATGGTCTCAGAATGCAGAGTAAGTATCAGATTGATGGTGAATTGAAAGAAGAACCATACTAACTCACTACATCTACAAGCCACTTGAGAACGCGTCAAGAATACATGATTCAATCAGTTCAAGCAACAACAGAATAGTATACTGAAGATCTTATTATGTCATGTAACTCAACAAATTGGCAGAGACAGATTTGAGGCAGCTATAGACACTGACACAGTTTCAAACCCATATGCTGACCGTCTGAATGATCTGCCAATCACTAAAACGCACAACAAGAGTACCCTGAAGACTTCAAGCTTCATTAACCCAACTTGGCAGATACTCTCATCATTTAATCAATTCTTTGACAACTTAATATCAAGTGACACAGAAGAGTGTGAAGAGGTAACTTCACCCTAATGCTCAGTGATCTGACAAGGGCTAACAACAGAAGTTGAATCAGATTACTGCAAATAATATTGATCAGAAAATGATTGATTCTGACATTTTAAGGACTGAGACAAGCAGTGAGTCGAAAAGCAACCTGATTGAGCCTTCAGACAGTCAAACTGAACAGCTGTTAGAAGAGAACAACTATATACTGAAGATAAAGGTATTGAAAGACAAGAAGCAGTTGATGAAGCAACTGAATGTCAATTGAGGCTGAACATGAAACACATTTGCAAGCAAGATCGGCCTGAAGAAAGGGGTCAATGCACAACTGTGGGTTAAGACAAGTGTCATGAACAACAAGAACAATTACAGAAAGTTTGTGACCATCTATAAAGGTCAGAGTTCAATAACAGTGCAGTATAAACAGAGAGAGATAGTGGAAGACAATTGTACTCAATAGCTTCAAATCTTTCAAACCTACTCTTTTCTGAATCATCGCTTAACACAGCGTTTGTAACCAGTAAGATACTGCATGAAATAATGAGAATGATGTGAATCTAACAACATACACAAACTGCGCTTCTCAAACCAAATTGAATAAGTGCGTTCAATGAACCAAAGATGATAATTGTGTTCAATGAACCTTAAGTGAAAAACATGATAAATTGACTCATACTGCAATAGCTGAGTCATGCGCATGAATCCTCAATGTAATCAATGACAATTAAGGTGATTTGAGAACATTTAACACAGTGTGTGACTCTGACATGTAAAATGACAAATGCAATTCAGTCAGTGTACATCAGAAGATTGAAACAAGTGTATTCAACACATATTGTAAATAGTGCCCTGACTTGAACAAAATCTTTCTGAGTGCATTTGTCTGTGATGAGTTATTGTGGCCGCTCTGAGCAGCTCTGAGCTAGAACATAAGATTCACAGATCTGAGCGCTCTGAGCGCTTTAAGCTAGCTCTGAGTCACTCTCTCAACTTGCTGATGTTTGCAAGAAACAAAGATTGTTTTCTACTGTTTTAAAAGTGAGGATATTCATAACAGAATGCTTCTTGAGTGATGAAGAAAAGCTACTCTTTCATGAAAGACACTGAGTGTTGTCATCAAAATCCCTTTGTACAGAACTGATTCAGTATACACATGACTCAACAATGACTGAACACTCAGAAAGAGATGTAACTGATGCTCTTTTATCATAACAGTTCTTTTGACTTGAGATGCTACAGAATGTTTGTACATTCTGTCAAAATTGTGACAAATGTCATACAAACAACAGCTGAAAAGACTGCTGACAAGGCTTTTTGAAGTCTTTACCTGTATCAAAGCAAATTTGATGAGAGATATTCATTGACTTTGTAGTAGATCTATCATCAAGTGAGAGTTGTATGAACCTTCTGATAATTACAGATTGTCTTAACAAAAGAGTAATACTTGAACTGTGTAAGAATATGACTGCAGAATGAATGACTCAGACATTTGTATGACATTTCTATCAGGCTCATGAGCTTTTTACCACAATAGTCTTGAATTGAGACACTCAGTTTGTGAGCAGTCTATGAAAAAGAGTCTGTTAACTTTTGAAGATTGTACAAAGAATGTTCACAGCATATCACCTGAAAACTGACAGGGCAACTGAGTGAATGAATCAGAATGTTGAGCTGTACATTTGTACATTCTCAAATTATAGTCAGAACAATTGAGCAAGCCTGCTCCTCATGGCTGAGCTAGTTATAAACAATCATGACTTCATCTCAACAGAAGTGAGTCTCTTCTTCTTGTCTTATAAGTATTACATGAAGTCTTTACAACTACTTGAGAAGTTAAAGCCTGTATGATCTGTGAAAAGTTCAGTACAGAAAGCTGATCAGATTGTACAGAAGATGAAAGAAGTCACAGAGTGAGCACAGATGACTATGGCTCTTACTCAGCAGATACAGAAAGAAATGATGGCTTAAAAGCGACAGCAGTCTTATGACTTCAAGAAAGAAGACAAAGTCTGACTAAATCTTAAGAACATTCATACAGATCATCTGTGCAAGAAGTTTGATGTGAAGAATGACAAGTACATCATTGTTAAGAAGATCAACTCACATTCTTTCTGTTTAAACACATCACTGAGTATTCATAATGTGTTTCACTTCATCATGCTTCAATCAGCAGTCATGAATGCTCTTTTTTCTCAGTGTACAACAGACTCACAACCTTTGCCACAAATTGTAAGCAATAAAGAAGAGTTTGAGATAAAGAAGATTCTGAAGAAGAGATTTGTATGACATAAAGAAGAATTTAAGAAGAAGTACTTGATAAAATGAGTCAATTATACTCAACTCACATGAGAACTGACATCTGCTCTGAAAGACACAGTGATGTTAAATCAATGAGAGTTAATGCAATCTGAGTTGACTAAATCTTAATCATACACAAGAAGATTGAGATGCTTCATGAGTTCAGAGAGTTGTACAGAGTTCAAAATTTAGTGTTGAATTTATTTAATTTATTTCTATACTAATTACTAATGATGCCTTCTTGATTTCGCTGAAGCTATTTGTTCTAAGCACTGTGAAGAGATGAAGCACACTGCTCAGATGTTGCACACAGCTCATACAACTAGACTCTATAAGTGTTGCACACAGTCTGTACAACTAAACAAGCACAGTGCAAAGAAGAAAGAAGAGTTGTATGTACCTAAGAGGTGACATAGATGATGACCATCTCTGTCAATGATGTCAATGTGATTCTTCTTGACTGAGCAGCAGGCTCACTCTCATTGACATTGTCATTGTTCTCATCATTCAAGATGATGATGAGAACATCATTGTTGCATACAGAACAGCAAGCAGCATGATTATGTCACTTACAGTTATCACAACACTCATCAAAATGTTTTGACATATGATGACATTTCAGAAAGAGTGTCATACTGTGTGTCTGACAGTTTGTACAATCAGCAGAAATCAACACACCTTGACTCTGAATCAGAATCACATTGATGTATGACAGCTGAGGAGTTCTCATCTGATTCAACAGAATACAAAGCTGTACAAACAGAATGTTCACATCAGGCAGCATAAAGATGTCTCTTGTCTGAGAAGAATAAGTGTACTGAGCAAGCTGCTGCTGATCAACAAAGAGAACTGAATCTTCATCAGCAGCTGCAAGAGTGAGAGTGACAACATACACATTGTAAAGAATGAGGGCTCTGTGAGCTGTCAGCTCTGAGATATGTATCTGTACAACATTTACATTGTTGTTGTTGTTGATGTTGTTGCTGCTGAGCTTGTCATACAAGAGTCAGTGCTGACATATTCAATCAAGAAAGGTTTCACATACAAAAGTTATGAGTGAAGAAGTTGAAGAAGAAAGAAAAAGAAAAGTTGTATGTGAGGTGAGGGGTTTATAACTCACTTCACTGACAGATAAGCTCAAGTGAATTGTTGAAGGAAATCACGCAAGCAATGAAAAAATTTTTCATCTGCAAACCTTATTTGTACAAAGCAGGCAAAACACATGTCAACAGACATTGACAATCATACAACAACCTTTTCAGAGGCTTAAAGCACAACCTTGAAGAGAAAGAAAGAGGTGATGTCATAAGTTGAACTCATATTAAGGTCTTATGATCTAGTTGCTTACTAAGACCCTAAGACTAAAGCACATTATCTTTTCACTTTTGTATGAAGCTCTTCTTTTTTTCTTCATAGTATTCTTCTTGTATTTAGAAATTATCAATTGAGCATCAGTCTCATTGCAAACCTGTGACACAGTTAAACTGAATGTCAGAATCAGATGTTACATATAATAACAGTCATCATACATTCACTGATGTCTCACTCTTCTATGCAAATATTGAACATCATTTTAACTTGAATGTAAACTTAACAGCTGCACTCATAGACATTTCTGCAGCAAGAGATTGAGTAGAAATGATTAAGAATATTTATATAAGTATAAAAGCTTGATGAAAAGAAGTTACAAAGACACAAGCAAAGTACTACAATAAGAAGGTTAAATGTTGAGAATATGCTGAAGAAGATTATGTATGACTGACAGAAAAGAACATTTACAGTATATGTTTTAATAAGAAATTAAACTACAAATATCATGATCTTTATTATATATCAGACATTGTTAAAAAGCAAGCCTACTGTCTTGAACTTATAAAGATTATGAAAAAGATTCACTCTGTATTTCATGTACTGCTGTTGAAACCCTATCATGTTGAAGTCTTTAACACTCTTTATAAAGCACTAAACCTTTGTCATCAACATCTTTTCTTCAGCAATAAAGTTGTTAACAGAAGCAACTTTATGAGTGTTAACAGTGACCTGACATGCAGCTGTCTTGCAGCAGTACAACAGCAGAATCTAGATGAAAGTTAAAGACAGAATGCTAAAACAGAACAAAAAGTACTTTTCTTCTTACACTTCTTGTCATTATGTGCACATTTAGTGCACTTAACATGACAGTTTGAACACAAACAAATGATGTTTGACTGATTGACATACTGCTTAACATAGTGAAGACAACATGAGCACAGAAGTGTAGATGCAGCAGTCAGACTAACTGAGAACAAGATGCAGAACACATTTAAAAGAGAATGAGAAGACACAATATTAAAGCTTGAAGATGAAATGAAAGAAAAATTGTACAGCTTAAAGAATTCTGCACAGCAGAAGAACAATGTGATAGTTTAAGTGTGATATGAAGAAGAAAAGGTTTTAAAGAATCTGACAGGGTTTATATATCACAAAACAATGCTGTTGAATTGTTGAACAATAGAAATCTTTTGACAGTAGGTCAAATCAGTACAATAACTAGCTATGAAATGTCTATTAAATGCTGTGATATTTACTCTGTACAGCTCAATATGAATGCAGTATATGCATTTCAGAATTGACAATAGAAAAAGTCAGTGACAATAAAGTGACTGAAACAGTGTTTTTATTGATAAATGCAATAATAACTATTGACAGATTGTAGAATTATCACTGAAAACAGCTATTCTTACTGCTTTTAATCAGACAAAGACTGCAGAACTCTTTTCTGACTTTTTGTCACAAAGTGATTTTTCAGGTTTTAATGAGACTGTGAGACAATGTTGACATGACAGCTAAATGCTGTATAACTCTATGTCAGTGAAGAACTGCAGACATAAAAAAGAAGATTGTGTCAGAAACTAAAGCTAAAGAATTAACTCTATGCAATGAGGCTTTATTTTGACTATTTGTCATTTACTTAAGCTTCTCATTTCTGCATATCTATATAAAAGGTGTTCATTGCAGATTTATAACCTTTAATAATCAATTTATTGACAGAGATCACTATACTGCTGCACATTTATAGAATGCTGATGATTTGTTACATATTATTATTATTATTGTGACTGCTACTGTTCACCCTGTCATGTTAGCCTGATCTTACAAATGATTAATATTTTCTCTGACTGAATTGTTCAATCAGTATAAGATAATAAAAACACTAAAAATCTTATTAGATTCATTAACTTTATTAAATTGTGTTAACATTTAATAAATTATTATTAATGCATTGCAGCTTATAAGTATGCAACGTTATAAAATAAATTAAATCTTTAGTGAGAATCACTATTATATATATATCTTGATTGATCTTCTTATTAAGTCCCGTTGATCTTCTGAGAAACCCTGTCAAGACCAACGGAGATTTCCGTGAGACCAACTGACCTGTAAGGTCTGTATTGGCAGAGCGCTCAGGGAACTGTCACACTTACCTGGATAAAGGATCATGCTTGACAAATGAATGGTCGCAGTCTCTCGCAGGCGTAGCCTAGAGAGTTACAGGCAAATTGCGCTGTATAATAAACTGACCTCTGCCTGGCTCAACCTTCTTCATCTTCCTTCGTCAACACCATCGTCCAGGATGTCATCAGAGACGCTATCGTCATCAAAAGAAAAAGACCTCATCTCCGCGCGGACCGGCTACTTCGACCATGTCTTCGCAGTATTCAAGGCCCGTCAGCATCCGATCGTCCTCGTCGAAGAGGCAGCGATGCGATGGATGGGGCTGCGAGTAATAAACGACGAAGTATGACCCCTGCACATTTGACGAGAGCTCTAGCTAATCTGTACAGGATTTGGACCTGCTCATCAAAGATGCCCAACTCGAGGACATGATCGCCGACCTTCTCGCCACCGGCCAGTACAAGCGCGTCGAACAAAATCTCAACTACAGATGGGACGATGCGTATGTGAAGCAAGTCCCACGCCTCCGGTATACGGGCGAGCACGCGGTTCTGTACTCCTGTCTCAGTCTGTGGTCCGAGACCGTCTATATGCTCTCAGCGGATGCCCCGATGGTGGAAGTCCCGGATGTCTGCGCCTGGAATCCAGTGCTCGTTGAGGACCGCCTCGATCCTGCGGCCGCCGATGTCATCTCGATCAGCTACAAGACGAGGATGGCCGCCGGCGACCAAATCCTGCCACGGGCACTCGCCCAAAGCCTCGACACTCATGTCCCTGTTTACGTACCCTCGATCCCTCAATTCACGGACGCCCTCCTCGATCAGCAAAGGTACCGTCTAAGTCACGCTGAAAATTATAGGTCGAGTATGGGCACCCTCCCCTCTTATCACCTGTCCAATTTCGTTCGTTACCTCCACTTGGAGAAGAAATATCAACGGGAGAAAATCTTGCCAGGGCTTGCGGATCGCAACAAGGCAGACATGGAGAAGAGGTTAAATAAGTTCAAGCGGAAACCCCTTCTCAAAGCACCTGTCCCACAAGTCTTACGTTGATGAGCGGGCGGTCACCGGGGGTTAGCGGCGTTTGGTCGAGTCAAAGGACATGATACCATGTAGATAGCTTGTTGTTGATGTATATAGCTTTGAACACAGTCCCACTCGGGCGAACACCTAAACATGATAAAGTCCTCCAAGCAGTACAACTAGAGACCCCTCGCCGACTCGCATTCAGTATCGGTCACACAAACTTCGCCCTATCCAAATTCCTCAGCATTTATTCATCAGTCACCATGATGAAGAGCGATGTCGTGACTCCGACCGGCGACATTTTGCAAGCTGAAGCTTCAGGCTCCTCCCCAGCGCTCTTGAAAGAACGACGTAACCGACCGTGCTTCTACACCGTTCAATTCTGCGGCTCTGCTTCTTTGCGCTTCCTGCTTTCTCGTCTTCAGGCACATGCTTAGCGTTGTTCTTTCATTGACGATTGCGAGATCCTGCAATTATCTCCTAACTCTCGTCCTACTCAGTCTGCCTTGCAACACCTCATGCAAGCGCCAGGAGCACGAGAGAGAGAGAGAGCGAGAGAGAGAGAGAGAGAGAGAGACTTGTCCTCTTGTACCTCGTCATATCTCCCGTCGGATCATCTGCTTCAGTCGCTTACTCACCCGCGATATATCACCTTATCTCTGCCTCCACCCGACCATTTCCGTCTCTCAACACACTCTCTCGATTCTAAGCCTCTCCCTATCACTTAACCAGCATCTGACAATAATCAATTCATCGACCAACGCATCATTCCCAGACGACCTCACCACCAAAGGCGAGCCGACCCCGACGCGTCACCCATGGCCTCGAAGGGGACCGTCCCCGCCAACGACCCCCCGCAGCGCCGCGCGCGACTACCAGCGCGACAAGAACCGCACAGCCAAGCGGGCCTTCGGCGTCGCCGACTACGCGCCGCGCAGGCGAGACTCCGCCACGATAGTTCACCCCGTCCTCCCGCAGCAGAAGTAACGCCCCTTCCCGGCCCCTACCCCCACAAACAATCTCCTTCATGCTCGGCCTTCGCACTTCAGTACAGCTTTACCTCCCTTCAACATCACTGATCCCTGCGCAGGATCAACGCCGCCCTCCGCCGCCTCAGCGGCAGGGACAAGGCCGAGGCCATCGCGTCGCACAAAGTCGAGGTCGCCCGCCGCCAGGAAATGCTCGCCGAGCAGCACCCGGCCTCGAACTCGGAAGACCTCACCCGCGGCGACGCTGGGGCTCTCTTAGACGAGGATACCGCCACGCAGAAAATGCCGGCCGACATCGCTTACCGTTTCGACGCAGCGCGCAGGCCCGGTGCCGCTGCCGGGTAAGTTCTGAGCACGGCCGTCGCGAAAGCGATGGAGAAGTTCGAGCGGAAGGAGACGGAGCGGATTGTCAAAGAGAGGTATGAGGTTGTCAGGGCGCATGCTGTGGGGGAGGGCAAAGGGTGACCGGGGTGGTGGGGCAAATGCCGGAAGTGTAGGTGGCGCTGACGACGAGGGGTTTGAGCTGGTTTGACGAACGGATATTCGAGTTGGGACAAGTATTCGGTGTAGCGGTGCCTTGGCGTTGGAATCCTGCCAGGCTTGCGGAGCATACTCGGCTCTGAGTTGGTCATCGCACTCGACAGGGATGGTGGTCGCACATTCGAAGCTTATGCGGTCATTTGGGTATGGTTCAAGGCGCCTGAGTCGCGTCTCTCCTCGGCTGTAGTTGGGCGCCAAGTCGTCAGGCAAGCCGGGCCAGCCGAGATAGAATCCTTTCTCTGCTTCCACCCAAGTGTAAAATGTGCCCGCGACGCATCGTGAGGCCAGAGCATGTCGATAGAAAGCCTCGTGATTCAACGCACCTCGACGTGAATGCGATCGAAGGGGTCGATGGCTAACTCCTCCCGGCTGCCCTGTTGGCCGAGAGTCTTCGAGCGATTGGTCCACGAGAGCTGTCCACAACAGTAGCTCATTGCGCAGACGAGTATCTGCCTAGATCGAGAAGGGAGGTACACGGAGTCGTAGAGCGTATGTATGGTCCAAGGAACGCATGCTGAGGAGAATGCTGCCTGCCGATACCCTCACCTTCGGCCACGAGCGGCATTCCGGCAGGTGTGATGGGAACCCCTTTCGAAGGTACGTCGTCGAGTGAGCTTGGCCGGCAGGCTTAGAAACACACGACAGCGGTCGCGACAGAGGTTGGTTACAGTCTCGGCCAAGATATTGGGAGCAGTTAGCGTTCTGTCCCGGCCCTAAAGGTGAGAGGTTGCTGGCGCCGTCGAGATGGGCTGTGCCGATTATTAGCCTGAAACAGAGAGAGTGATAGAGGCGCAATGCATGCATCAAGAAATATTGTCTAACCGTCTGAAAGCGCGTAATTGAATGTTTGAGAGGTCAAAGGTCGGTCAAGAAGGAGTTGAAGTAGATGGATGTAGATGGATGTGGGGATATCAGACAATGCTAACAAAGCGGCGTATACTCAATCCAGCAATAGGATTACCTGTGAGGGTACCTTTTTGACCACGTTCAGCTGTAATATCATACCCTCAAAAAACTCCCACCAACCAACCTGCTCTTAACACTGCCTCACAGCACAAACCCACCCCGCGCCTTCTCCTCCCTCTTTAGAACGAGCTTTCCATCTCACAAAGGGCCTTGAGATAGACCTCTCCTCTCACCGGCACATACTCCTCTAAAACCCGGCGAAACCCCGATAGCGTCCCTTGGAGCAATCACAACTCGAGCATGCACGTCCGACCCAAAGGATCGAGACATAGTCCAAAATGAAGACAACAGCAGGAGGGAAGACTTGTAATTCTATAGCTCTAGCTGGTGACGCTACACTTACAGCCAGTGTATTCCCATAAAACGCCGTACGCTAGGTAGCATGCACAAGGCGTTAGGGCTCGGTCTAAACGTTTCTCAATCCACATCATCGTCTGCCGGCTCATACGCTTTCCCTCCCTTTCCGTCGCCCTCTCCTTTAGGAGCCAGTAGCCCCTCCTCCTTCTCAACGTCCCCTTTCGGGACAAGTGTAAAGACCACGACGAAGAATACGTCGCCGGTATCTCTGTTTTTGAGGACGTAACTAAGAGTATGCGATTGTTTTTGTGAGTCAGGAGAGCTGAAGCAAATGGGTGAAAGAAAGAAAGAGGGGGTAGGGGAGAAGAGGGAGGGAGGGGGGAGATACCGGAGAGAGTCTTTGTTGTCGAGGTAGCCGAGGATGGAGAGGGAGAAGCCGGGGAGTTTGAGTGAGAATTCTGTGACATTATTGTTCAGTAACCAGCCATGTTGTAGGGACAGAGGGAGGGTGGTAGGTGAGGGGATGGTACCGTTGAAATCTAAATACGGGTTGAAGAAATCGGCCTGATATACTCTCCCTTCTTCGAATTCGAAATCCTTCCTCTTCTTCTCGTCTAAATAGTACTTCTTCCTCTTATCCGCCTCCTCCGGCATGCCCTTCTCTTTCCTCATCTCAACTCCATCCCCATCTCCACCTTCTTGTATCTCATCTTCATGGACGGTCACAGGGATCTTCCACCCTCCATCTCCCTCGCCTTTACTCGCCACTTTCTCGCCTACACGTACAACATTTAAACTCGACAAAGCGGGTCCGTAGAGATGTGGTTTGTCAGCGTACACGTCTCCATCCAAGCCAGGATCTATAGCCCATTTGACGATCTTGAGCGCGGTGTTGAAACCTGGAGGTAGACGGTCGCGGACGGGATGATCGAAGTCGTTGCCAAAGACGAGGACGTCGCCCGAGACGGTCTTTTTAGGGAGGAAAGAGAAGGCTATTGAGTACTGATCATGCTTGTGCGCTTCGTTGGAGAAGTAGGGGGAGGTTGTCGGAGAGCCTTTTGGAAGACCTGCGGGAGCATTGTTAGGCCTCAAGTTGACGAAGGGTTGTTGTGGCAGAGAAAGGGATTGCATAGCTGACCTCTGTAGTTCTGTACGCGGACGTTGATGTTAGCAGCGACATTATCATCGTCGATACGTATCGAGGTTGGACCGTTCACGGGGACAAGTTGGTGGGTGGAAGCATCATACGATGGGCCAGCAGTCACGCGTAGGAGGTAATTCTCGGCCATGTTCGTGCTATGGATGGAAAGGTGGTAAAAGGGTCAAATCTTTATGAACAGTGCTCCTCGTGGTGGTAAATGTTCTCATGGGCTACGGTCCTTGAGCTTACAGAAGTATTTACCGAAAGCATTTGCTCACGAATAGCAGTGCCTCCGTACAGATCGGTCTATGGGCTTAGCGGAAGATAGACAATATGATATGGCGGGTAGCGAACAGAAGTATTTACAAGTCCGAATCTACATCTCGTTGCAGCGCTCCTTGGCATGGACAGAGACCAAAGTGACGTCGGCGCACTACTTAAGTAGACAAGCGAAAGCTCATCTTTCCTGCTTTGCTATGCCCCATCAGGACAGGTAGTTTAGGGTTCCGCGCAGTCACCATATCATCATGACCTCTTGTTAGATTTTGAGTGATGGCTGATCAATTCTTCTTCGATCTTCTTTGACTTTTAGCAGTGAAAAAATGTTTGAACAAGGACTTGAGGGCTGACATTAGCTTTTGGTGGTTGCCCTTTGCTATGAACAGACTTCTGTTCAGCACTGAGCTTGCTCCGCATTGAGAAACTGATCGATGTTGACTCTCTCATCTAATTGAAATGAAGTTAGCATGGTATCAGATAGACGACGGGAAAATGAGACACACAGAAGCTGATATGTCCAAAGTCCTAGCTAAAGGTTAACCACTGTCGATAAGACATGTTCGCATCGACGATTGAAAGAACGTACCTCCCAGTACTGTGCAAGCCTGTCATGGCTGATCATGATCAATTGTGAGGGGATATATTTGTCTGTAATAAAGGGCAATCAACTCAAGTACAGAACTCGTCCTCCCTGACGGTAGCCTCAAGACTGGCTTACCATCTCTGAAGAATCTTCCAGCGATGTGACCCACACTCTTCACGACTCTTGCGCCCCTGAATGTGGGCTCCTCTGCTACTCTGATCAAACCACGTCTTCCAATGTCTTCCGCAATAAATGTATATTCCCCTCTTGGCACATTCGGATCACCGGTCAGTTTGATGGCCTCCAAACGGCCGCTGTAAATATCTTCTTCATCATCCTCCTCCACCGCTTGCTCTTCGCCAGCCACATTGGCGTTTTCTCCAGACATCTCCATCCTTGCCGATACAAAAGACAAAGACGATGATGTCGACGACGCCCGAGACAATGGAGGCCTCTCGCCATCACCCGGCTGCAACACAACCAGAAATTCACACCCATGCCCAGAGTAATCCCCGACCCAAATTCCCTGCCATGGTTTCTCTTTCGTTGGGGTGTAGCACTCCTCAGGCAGCGTGCTAAACGTCGTTACATCTTCTCCCATCCTCACACTGGCTGGTTGACCCATACTCGTAAATTCCATCCACTTTCGTATCCTGAATGTAGTGTCGCTCATTTGTGCCAATGTCTGGGGTTTGTGTCCGCTTCCCCGAAAATGGTCCCGGCTATCATGCGTTACGCGATGGGTGGCAGGCAGAATGCGTGGAGGCCAGAGCATCATTGAGTCGTCCTGGAGAGAAGGAGGTATTTGTCGCGCGAACAGGAAGACCGAGTAGATGTCTTGCGCTGCGCTCCCCGTTTCCAGATGTACCTCCTTCTGTGTTCGCCCGCCACTACTTCCAAACGAGTCCAGATCGAGCTTCAACACAGGGTCATCAAGCCATAGTTGGACTTTGGGAGCGAAAGTGTGTATGATGACCTCGGGATTCCATGCCCAAGCCTCGAATGTATGGTCTCCATGCTCCGCCACCAGTCGATAGGCCTCGATGCAGCCGCGTCGAGGATCGTAGCGCGCGATGATCAGTTTGCCCGTATATTGACTGTCGGAAAACCACAACTTGTTACGAGGCACAAACCAGCAAGGATGGTGAGCGGCATAAAGCTCCTTGAAGCTCCTACATGGTGACGGAGAGGTCAACCGAGCGGCAGGAATATTCTCTTCCACGAGGGGTTGCCAGATTCGATCATCGTTGGCGTAAAAGCGAAGAAGGCGGCAAGCTTGCGAAACGTTGGCGACGGAAGTGGAGGGGAGGTAGGTCAGGATGTGGTACACAAGCTCTGCTGGGAGATCGAGCAGAGGTGGTACGAGTAACGGTTGTTGGATCATCTTGGCATGTTATGAGATGTCAAACACGTTTGCTACATGTAGGCGATTTCGAATCATCAGAAACATGGTGTCGTTTCCAGAATGAAAAGCCATAAGGTATACTTGTATGTTGGTACTTGTGCTGAAGCATGACTTCTAAGACTCCGATCAACGGTGTTAATGATGCAGGGAGACTCCACGGCTGCCTGATTTAGCGTAGAGGACTACCTGGGTACTTTGTTCTTGAGTCCACTACCTACGTACTTTACTTACATGTAGCTTAACGTATGACCAAAGGATTCAATTCACCTTCATCACTGTTCCTCGACACTCCCTCCTAATTGATCCACTGCGCACGATCTAGGAAGGTGGTAGCAGTGAAAGACGATTGCGCTATTACAATAAGGCGGTCTCGGAGCTGACGAAACAGGTGCAGGGCAGTAGTCCGCCCTCAAGTACGAAGATACTCGGTATAGCAATTGACCATTGAAATTCCATGCAGCGTCATCACCATATCTTATGCATGAAGACCCAATCACTTAAGGGCACAGGCACGCGTTGATGACCTCAGTCCCGTCCTTCAACGTCATATCAGCACATGCATGTAAGCGACTGCTTCCCGTGTTTACAGTTCTCTCATCCATGCTTGTGCTGGTCATTTTTGCCAGTGTTACTGGGAACTTCGATGACCGATCCGATCCCTACCTTCGATCCTTCGCTTCCAAACCTGTATTTTCTCCAACACAAGTACTTAGCTTTCCTCTGGTCATCACTCCAGAGTAAAGTCATACTTCAGCGATAGTTGTATCCAACGTGCAGCCAATTTCAAACTGGAACGAATATGCCGAAGCGTAGGATTGTCGATCAGCCAGCGCTGATGGAGACTGGAAATGACGGACCCGCGGCACTTCGACGCAAAAGACGGAGCAGCCCCGGTCCAGTTGATCCGCCCAA
>JAABUP010004621.1_pt1 | contig 22177 bp, 15 predicted proteins | sample 5559201 | NCBI WGS metagenome assembly JAABUP01 (sample SAMN10711887, study PRJNA513373) | rock metagenome | isolation source: Antarctica rocks | place: Antarctica | reverse complement strand
TAACCCTAACCCTAACCCTAACCCTAACCCTAACCCTAACCCTAACCCTAACCCTAACCCTAACCCTAACCCTAACCCTAACCCTAACCCTAACCCTAACCCTAACCCTCGATCCTAGCTGGGTGTCACCCCCTGCTAGGTCTGCTATCCCAGCTTTACTACTAAGGAGGTCTCTAAGAGTCGGCATTTATGCTTCTAAGTCTCAGCCTTAGCTAGCAATAGCTTCTAGTCCTCAGCCTTTAGCTACAGGCCCTGCTATACCTCTAAGGGGTCTCCTAAGGGTTAGCACCTGCGTTACAGATGGCTAACCACTCTTTCTAGCACTATACTTAGACCCGTCTTTTACTGCGATTAACTCTATTAAGCTATAGCGCTATGCTCCTTAAACGCCTGCTCTAGCTATGTCGCAGCTGCCCATAGTTCAGACTCCTACTACTGCTTCGCAGATGCGTTCTTAGTACTATCCTAATGTGTCTCTGCGTACTCCACCTAGTAGTAGTTACCTCTACGACTTGCATAATATAGAGGCGAGTGCTCAGCTCTGTTATAAGCACCTAGTTTCGATGCGCTCCCAACTCGATGCGGCCCCCTATGCTGTGTCTTCTCTAATTAATAGGCCGAGGGGTCTTCGTGTTAGCTCACCTCTTAACCTAAGTGTTAGCTTGTCTTTAACCCCTATAGTTGCTGCTAGCGTGAGCGTCCTACTAAGTCTGCGACTCTAAGCTAGAATCTTCGAAGCTCTTTAACCCGCAACGTTGTTGCTGCTAAGGGGAGGCTGTCGGACGCGTTCTAGAACATAGAAATATCGCCTTTAGTTAGCTCTAGGGCCTCTTTAGCTCTAATGTCTCCTATAGTCGATTAGTTCCTCTTAGCCTTTGACTCTTGCGCTAGATCAGTAGTACTAGTAGGTGCGCCTGCAGCCGCTGCTTTACCTAGAGTTTAGTACTCGCCTTTGGGATCTCTTCTAGCAGGGTCTCCATATTCTTCTATAGGGGGGTCCCCTATACTTCCGCTGCTCTTCTATGCTCCAGCGCCTATAGCGCCCCTAGGCTTTCGCTTTATGCTTTCGCCTAAGGAGGCGCTTATGCCTAACTGTCTTAGTAACGCTAGCATCATTCTTAGCACTTAGCTCCCTAGTTAGGAGGAGTCTGCTTACTTTGTGCTAGACCGCTGCATAGAGGTCTGTCTAAAGTGCCTTGCCTTTATAGCGAGCTATAAGCACATCTAGGATCGCGCGCATTACTAGGCAGCTAACTAGCATACCTGTAAGCCTCCTACTTAACCTAACGGAACTGCCTATAGTCGTTGCGAGACGAGCAAGATATAGTGCGCGTACCCGCTGCCTAGCTTTAATTAGGGCTTAAACGTAATGTTCTTCTTTTAAGAGCTGCTCTAGGGCTTGCTCCGCCTTTATAACAGCGTCGATACACTAGCGTCCTTGCAGGCTCAAACTTACTTCCATAGCTCCGCAGTAGCGCTGCTCGCTAAGTCTTAAGCTGCTGCTGCCCTTTAGGCCCAGCTTTAGGTCTCGTATGCCAGCGCTAACGCTTTCGATGCTGTTCTAGATACTTAGCGGCTTAGCTATCGGTCTTACCACATTGCGCAGGACGCGTTAGCGTGGAATTAACTGGATTTCGTTCATGCGATGCACTGCGCTAGCCCCTATAATCTGGCCTAGCAGCTTCCCCCCAACCTGCCTACTAGTTTAGAGGATGCTGTGCTATACAAGCTTATATAGTTAGGGAGGTAGCAGCTATTAAGAGCCATTTTCTTCCTGCTCGACATAGTTAGGTAGGTTCTTGTGTAAGAAGGGCTTAAGGGCAGGGGTTTAGTTGCCCTAAGAGGGTTTCTAGCGCAAGTTTGTAGCGCTGTTTTACTGCGTAGGGGCGTTTTCTTTTAGTAGTCGGCCTAGGTTATTCTATATAGTTAGCTTTGGCCTGTTCTTAGAGCCTTAGGGGCAGCTGCGCTTCCCTAGTACTTTATGTAGCTTTATAGAAGCCTGCAACTATACACTAAGTCTCTCCTCGTATTCTAATAGCATGTCGCTGCAGTTGTCTAGCTCGTCTCTCGTTAGCTAGCTGTTATGCTGGTGCCCCTAGCCTAGCTACTTTACTATATACTAGGGCGTGCCCTTAACCTCTTAGTAGCTAACAATCTCCTATACTTCGTATACGTCTAAGCGCTTACTTTCGAGTTCTATCTCTGGCACAGCTTCTAGCGCGCCTCGTCTATAATATAGTTCGAGAAGCGCTACGTAGAAGACGTTATAGATGCGGCTTATAGATTCTAGCAGCGCTAGTCAGTACGAGACTAGTCCAATACGTGCAATAATCTCGAATGGCCCTACGTACTTAGCTAACAGCTTCTAGCACAGTCTCTAAGTGCAGAGGTTGCGTGCGCTTAGCAGGACTTTGTCTCCTACTATAAACTGTTAGTCCTCGTAAGAGAGGTTGTAGTACTAGGCGTTCTGCTCTTGCATACGGAGCATAAAGCTTTTCGCTTCGTTTCTCTGCTTGTCTATGCGCGCGAGGTGTTTAAGCGCTTGTTCCGACAATAGCTAGTTATCCTTCCCCCCCTCTAAGAGGGCCTCTATGCAGAGGCTGTCTATAGACTCGACTAGAACGCCTATATTTAATTATATTAGGGTTTGCTTTGTAGTTAAATGTACCCGTAAGTTATAAGCCTACTCTACAGTGTCTAATAACTCTACCTAATCGTCCTAATTATAGGTATAGTAACTGCGAAGGAAGTTCTCTAGTACTTAGTTCTAGCGTTCTATCTAGCTATCCGTTTAAGGATGGTACGCTATTAAGAGTCTATAGACTACGTTCATATAATAACAGAACGTTTGCTACTACTCGGATGTAAAGACGCTACTGCGGTCTAACACAACGGAGTGCAGTGCACTATTCTTTAAGGCGATCTGTCGCTAAACGATGTCTGCTAAATCTAGTGCTGTAATAGACTTTAAGCATGCGAAGTACTAGACGTACTTAGAGAACCTGTCTACAATTATAAGGATTAAGTCGAGAGTTCTTGTTCCTTTCCCTAACTAGACTACCTATAGCAGCAGGTCTATAATAAAGTCTATTAAGAAGTGCCTATAAGGCGCAAGGGGGATCTCTAGCGGGAGAAGGAGGCTATACAGCTTGTAACGCTATGCCTTGTTCCTTTAGCACACGTCACACTCCTTAATGTACTGCTAAACGTCCTAAGCGACTTTAGTCCACTCGTACTTAGTTATAAGAGAGTGCATCGTCTTTTTAACCCTGTAGTATAATCCCACATCGTCGTCGTAGTTCCTCCTTAGAATCTCCAGCTTTAACAGCTCGCAGCGTAGGATCCAAACTTTCCCCTTCGCGCATAATAGGCTGTCCTAGTCGAAGCTGTAACTGTTAAGAAGCCTTCCCTTAGAGAGCTTATGCTGCTAGGCTGCAACTAGAGGGTCTCTACTTTAGACCTCTTAGATAAAGTCCTAGAGCTGCTTAGGTAGTTCTTCTGTCTATAACGTTTCGCCTTCGGCTGCTATAGCAGCCTTAGAACGAGGCATAAGGCTTTATATAAAGTCTGTGCCAGCTATTAGCGCTTGTTCCTGCTTAAGGCGCAAGCCCGTTAGCTCTAAGAGGGCTCCTAAGGCAGCCCTCGCAGATGGTGTTAAGGGTGCAGTTAACGTACTAAGTGATTTAGCTATTAAAGGCGCAATGAGCGCGCTATCGTCCTTTAGCTAATTAGGCTGGCGAGCTTTGTCGTATCGACTAGACAATGCAATAGCGTACGCCTGCTCTGCAGTGCAGGCGTCTATAGCTGCTATAAGAGGTATCTCGTCCCTTAACCCAAGTTTCTGCTATAATGTCGGCAATAGAAGGTTGCAGTTTGCAACGATAGTCTCGTCTTTAAACCCCTTAAAGTAGTCTAGCCGCTAAGACAGTCTATTAGCTAGATTAGTCTCGCCTTTCTTGTATTCGATCTAGAAGTCGTACCCTGCGAGCCACTCTGCCTACTAGGCCTAGCGACTATTTAACTTCTTAGTAGTTATAAAGTACTTAAGATTGTTATAGTCTGTAACCACTCGCACTATATGCTAGGCGCCCTTAAGGTAGTGCCTCCAAACTCGGAAGCTTTCGACAATCGCTATTAATTCCTTATCGTAAACCTCGTAATTCACTGCTAGGCCTTTAAAGCTCTAGCTATAGTAGGCTACTAGATGCTAGTGCTTTTAATTGTTGCTGTCCTCCTATAGCTGCAGGAGGATACCCGCGTAGGCAGCGTCGCTTACGTTAGTAATTACTATATAAGGTTTAGACAGATGGAAGTGCCGAAGGACAGGCGAGGTAGTAAAGGCTTCTTAGAGCTTTTCGAAGGCTGTGTTAGCTAGCTCTAGCCACTCCTACGCCCGCTTTAAGAACTTAAGGTCCTTCTTCTTCCCTGTTTTAGCGCTGTCTTGCTGCGCAAGCTTTAGCAGATCGTTTAACAGCCTAGCTATAAGGCTATAGTTATGGACGAAACGCCTATAGAAGTTTGCGAAGCTAAGGAACACCTAGATGTCCTAGTACAATTCAGGCTTTAGCTACTCCAAGATCGACTATACCCTCGACGGGTCTATATAGAGACCTTGCAGGGAGATAATGAAGCTAAGGAACTTAACTGTCTTAATGTAGAAAGCGCACTTGCTTATCTTAGCGTAGAGTTTCTACTGTCTCAATCTCTTAAGCACTATTGCTATGTGCTCTTCGTGTTCTAACTCGTCTTCTAAGAAGATAAGAATGTCGTTAAGGTATACTACGCAGATAGTGTCTAAAAGGCCGCTAAGGGCCTTGTTTATGTATGCTTAGAAGCTCGCTAGGGCGTTGGCTAAGCTGAACAGCATAACTTAGTACTCGAAGTGTCTATATCTTATGCAGAAGGCTATCTTCTACTCGTCGCCCTCCTTAATGCGGAGCCTATAGTAGGCGTCTTAGAGGTCTAACTTCGTATAGATGTTTGCCTATAACAAGCGGTCCATCATCTTATTAATAAGCAGGAGCAGATATCAGTTCTTAATTGTAATCTTATTAAGTCCCTAGTAGTCGATGCACATCCGCATGCTACTATCGGACTTAGGAACGAACAGGATAGGGGCTCCTGCTAGAGACTTACTTAGTTAGATCTACCTATTCTTCAAGGCCTTGTCTAGGTACTCCCAGAGTATAACTAGCTTATTAGCGGAGAGGTTATAGATTAGAAGGTATAGTAGGATCCCTCTAGGCTTAAGGTCGATAGCATGGTCGTGCTCTAAGTTAGACGCTAGCGTGCCTGCGAGGTCGTTTTCGAAGACGTCTATAAAGGGCTTATACGCTAAGGGGAGTTCCTCTTCTTAGATTAAGGCTATAAGAGTCTAGAAGACCTGTCTAGGGAGGTCCGTAAGGTCTGCCTAGCTTTTATACATCGTCTTAAACCTTCTCTACTTAGGAGTAGCTTCTACTATAGCTTAGTAGTAGCCTTTCTTCTATAGTGCGCGCTAGAGAGGAGAAATCCAGGTCGTCCCATCCTCTAAGAGGGTCTCTAAGATGTAGTCTATATTATGCTCTTCTCCTATTTAGGTAAGGGTTAGGGTAGCTACTACATACGCTATGTATGCTTGCTCGCCTTCTCTTACGCAGTTCAGGAGTTGCTCTATATGCGAGCAAGCTCTTATGGAGCCCTTACTAGTGCCTAGGTCGTCACTATAGGCAAATTGTCGGCTCTGCGGCGCTAACTGAATGTTAGCGGCCTATATCTAATCTATGCTAAGTATAGCGTCGAAACCCGTAAAGTTCGCGCCCTATAGGGTCTAATTATAGGTCTTCGTATCTCCTGCGGAGTCTGTCGCTGTAACTGCGACTCTGCGAGGCTAATACAGCGTTATCTTGTTGTTATCTAAGAAGCGCGCATTAGGCGCCTACTTGTCCAGCTTGATGCTAAAGCTGTAGGCTATAGCGACGTCTTCTTAGAGGAGGTTAATGTCGCTGCTAGAGTTAAGCAGTGCTTAGATTAGGACCTAGTCGCCAGATAGGGTGGTTAGCACGACATCCGCTACCATGCGGTTAACATTAGGTATCTAAGCGTTAAGGAGCTTATTAAGCGAAGCACACAAAGGTGCATTGTCTCCTATTAGCTCTAGCCTTTTCCTAAGTCGTAGGCTTAACCTTAGTTCTAGCTGCTGCTAGACCCTCCCTTAGAGTTCGCAGCCTAGGTAGTATTTACGCCTATAGCTTAGGATCCGTTGCGCTATACATTATTCCCCTAGCCTCTACCCTAGTTGCCTTAATACCTGCCTCTGCAGTAGTTACTAGAGTCGTTAGCTATACTCCCCTAGGGGTGGCTAGCGTTTTAGCTTAGAGCCTGACCCTGTTAGGGACAGCTTGCCTAAGGGGCTTAAGGTCGCTGCTCTCAGACTACTGGCATAATAATGTTATTAGCTTGTTCTAGCGCTATAATTATCTCTATAAGTTCCTAGCGCAAGCTGCACTCTTGCTACGCAGGCTAGTAAGTTTGCAAGGAGTCCTATACTAGCTTTATTAGACGATTATAGAAGTTAATAAGCTAGTAACGGAGGGACGCATGCGTAGGACAAAGGTCCTTAGCGAGAGACGACTTAGAGAGCTTAAGGGCATTCCTAAAGTCGTTAGCCGATTAATCCTTCTTCTATTAATAGAAGCGCTACTCGTAGAACGTAGTAAGGTCTACAGTTTTGGCTAGAAGCAGGAGCAGGTTTATAGCTTCTTTAAAGCTAAGCTAGCTAGCAAACTTCTCTTCCTTTAGGTTAATCTTAAGGGAGTTCCCCACTATAGTAAGCTTGTTAGTCTGTGCGAACGACTAGATAAAGAAGTATAGGATGCAGTTATTAAACTAGCCTCTGCGAGCGCAGATCTCCTCTAGTCTAATGCTAAACTAGGACTAGAAGTAGGTGTCGAGTTTAGACCGCTATAGGCGTATCTTGTATACCCCTACCTCTTAGAGTGCGATCTTGTGCGATTAGCCTAAGAACCTCTTAAGTGTGCGCTCTAAGACAGTGTCTAAGTCGTAGTCTTCTTAGGCGCGCTTCGTCTCGTTTTGGAGGAGAGTAGCAGCTCTCTTGCGCTTGTCTTAGACTGCTGTATGCTTACTAATCACCTCTTAGGTATCCTTTAACTCCTAATACAGGTTGTTAGCGTTATTGGCGCATTAGGTTACTGCTGCTCTCGCCTTAAGCGAGATGCCTTGCGTGCAGGAGGCGCGTGTCGTCCGCAGCCTTAGGGACACTATCTTATTAAGGGCGTCTAAGATCTAATCGTCTATAAGCTTATAGTCTCTAGCGATCATCTAAAGCTTAAGGCCTTCGTAAAGCTCTTAGACTTGCTCTCAGAACACTATAATAGGGTCCGCTAGGGGGGGTTCCACTAGTATAATGACGCCCCTATCTAATTCTTCCTTAATTACATCTGTCCAGCCTATAGCTATGCAGCTGCTCGCACTCGTTGCAACAGGCGCGCTTAACGGCCCTAGCGTGGAACTGCGCGTATTAGCTGCTAGTCCGCTTAGAGCCATTATTAGAGCTAGCAGGTCTAGCCTATACTTAGAATTGCTCTTAGAGGATCGTCGTTTGTTGTCGTCTTAGAGGCGTTATTAGAGGAGGCAGTAGAGTGTAAAGAAGGGATTTCCTTAGTTAAGATAGCTGTTAGCTCGCAAGAAGCGTATAACGTATTTAAATGTAAGGCTCTAGTAGACAGGGACTTAAGTATAGTAGTTAAGGTAGTAGATACTTAAATACGTAAGGAACTAAGAGTCTCTATAAGGAGAGCAGGAGAAGAGGGAGGTGCGCTAAGACGTTATATAGTAGTATAGTCATGTGCTGTCCTCTAAGAGGGGCTCTAGGCAGTATGCTCTAAGAGGCCCTCTAAGGCTGCCTTCTAGTTACGTGTCCCACTCTGAGAGGGGCTCTAGGCAGTGCGCTCTGAGAGGCCCTCTGCGGCGGTGGCATAACATATATAGTATAGAAATATATAGCGTATTATTATTGCTCTGCGCACTATAACATAATTCTAGCGCTAGGCGCATAATTAAGCGTATAGCTAACGTAGCAGCAGGCTAATAAGTATCGCTAACGCGAAATTAGTAGTGCTATAGGCGCAGAATGCGAAGCTAGCTTAGCGATAACTACGCAATTATGCATAATACGCTATAGGGCCCTTATAAGCTAGTATATAATATAAGAACTTATACTATACTATCGTTGCCCTGCGTACTGCAATACTGTTCCTACGCTAGCTGCACAATTTAGCGCATAGCTAACGTAGCAGTAGGGTAATAAGCATCGCTAACGCGAAATTAGTAGTGCTATAAGCGTAGAATGCGAAGCTAGCCTAGCGAGGATAATACGATTATGTATGATACGCTTATAGTATCCTTTCTTATAATTCTAAAGAGGCTATTCTATCCTACTTAGGGCCCTTTTAAGTTAGTATATAGTATAGAAATATGTAGCGTATCGTTATTGCCCTACGTACTATAATATAATTCTAGCGCTAGGCGCATAATTAAGTATATAGCTAACGTAGCAGTAGGCTAATAAGCATCGCTAACGCGAAATTAGTAGTGCTGCAGGCGTAGAGTGCAAAGCTAGCCTAGCGAGGATAATGCGATTATATATAATACGCTTATAGTATCCTTTCTTATAATTCTAAAGAGGCTATTCTATCCTACTTAGGGCCCTTATAAGTTAGTATATAGTATAAGAACTTATACTATATCGTCGTCGCCCTGCGCACTGCGATACTGTTCCTGCGCTAGCTGCATATTTTAGCGTATAGCTAACGTAGCAGCAGGCTAATAAGCATCGCTAATGCGCCTGCTAGCTAATAAGCATTGCTAACGTTTATAGTAGGCGATACGTCTACGCTGCCCGCTGCCCGCCCATCCTAGCCCTGGCCCGGAACATACCAGAGATGGGTCTCCTAATGTACTCACTGATGAAGTCTTCTGTTGTACGACAGCTGCGCAACATACCTAAGGTACATCAACTCTACCTCTGCGTATCCAAACACAGCCAAAAGCCAAAGAATGCGGGCTTGGAAGGATTCAAGTCTGCAATCCAATCGGCAACTCCATCATCACCACTCGGTTTCCGTCACCCGCCCGCCTGCATCTTCCTGACTGTGCCCAAGAAACTACCTGCCCAAGACCTCGAATCGCTCTCCCCGGCCACCCTCCCGTCCACAATACCATTTTTCCCGCAATGCTCAACGACTTTACCGATGATCTGCGCCAGCAAGCCCTCGGTAATCATCACCGCCCCTTCCGCCTCAGGAAACAACCATCCTGCTTCCTCGCGTAGCATCTCCGGGATCGTTGGCCTCTTCTCCGGGTCCCGGTCCAAGCACCTCCGCAACAGCCCTCGCAAGGTCGGGGAGATTGGAGCGTTTCCCACGCCGAACTCGGCATACTCTATGGCATGCTTCGGATTTGTGATGGCCATGATCCTGCTGATCTGATTCTGAATATGCGCAAAAGGCGGTCGACCATAAGTCATCTGGTACAAGATGCAGCCCAAGCTCCAGACATCCGACGCCTTGCCGATGCGCATATCCTTCTTCAGCGGGCGGCCGGCGGCGTCTCTGGTCATGGACCCAGACTGCGAGGCGTTCGTGTCTGTGATGCTCTCCGGGCTCATGTAGTTCGGTGTCCCGACGTGGCTGTCGCGATGCACATTGACCGTGTGATCCGTTTCAATGGCGTTTGCGATGCCGAAGTCAATGAGCTTCAGCTTTCCCTGCACAAGCAAAAAATTGGCGGGTTTGAGGTCTGAGTGTACGATATCGTGGTCGTGTACCGCTTGCACGCACTCCAGCATCTCCTTCCAATGGTAGCGTGTGAAAGCGCTATCGAAGACGGCGTCCGCGCCGTTCAGTCGGAGGGTCAGAATCCGGTTCAGGTCCGTCTCGCCTTTCTCCATCAACACGCAAAGCTCTTGCTTCTCTTCGTTCAGCTCCCAATCGAAAAGCCGCACCACCCTCTCGACCTCAGTAAGCTTCTTCAACAAATCGATCTCGCCTTTGTACCCTCTCACTGCACCCTCATCACAATTGTCGAGTTTCACTCGTTTCAGCGCGAAAGTCTTGAAGTTCTCTGCCATCACACAGTACACGTCACTGCTGCCTCCCTTCCCAATCTTGCCCATTTGCGTGAAGATCTTGCCGTTCACGACGATATGTGTGCGCTTCTTCTTCGACTTCGTTACGCTGGCGCCGGCTGTCGTGGTCGCCGTATCAAGGACGGACATCTTAGGCGGCGGAGCCGGCGCTGCACGGTACGGCGTGTTTCCGCTGATGCTGCCCAGCGCTTTGCGGTCTTGTTGCTGGATTGGGATCGGCACCGGCGTGTCTTCTGCTGGCATGGGCGGTTTCGAATCCTCGTGCTTGTCGTCGTCCGAGAGGACAGCTATGGGCCGCTGACCTAGGTATTTGAATTCTTGGTCCTTGTTACGCCGGAAGGTCGGCGGTGGCATGTTCTCCTGGTCCTCGGAGGCATCGGTATGGATTCTGGGCGGGGCGATGCGGTACTGCGGTTTGCTCAAGCTGGGGCCACGTTGGAGTGGCTTGCTTTCCAGGGCGGAGGTTGTGGGTTGACTTTGGCCAAGTGGTTTGAATGCTGGCTGTTCGCTTGGTATCACCGGAGCATCTGCTGCTGTGGTACTTGGCCTTCGCCGCTGCTGATAGCGCTCCGCACTCGACTGCCTGCTGTATTCATGGAAGCGATCACGGCTTGTTTGACGCGAAGGCGGTCTTGATCCGTCGCTCATTTGGCTCCGGGCAAGGCTCATGTTTGACGGTCGCGACTCGGGCGCTGCGTTCCTGCGACTAGCAAAGTCGTGAACGGCCACCGGCTCCACTGATGTAGCGCGCGTGTTGACGCTTCCACTCCGGCTTCGAGCTCCGTCCATAGTCGATATGCTTCGCTCTTGGGGCGTGTGATTTGTCGTGCTTGCTTGAGATGCGGAGCCAACCAGCGCCTCGTCTGTTGGTGAGATGTTGTCTTCGCTGTCTCGACGCTTGAACCTACGTGCCTTGCCACCTAGCGACATGCCGGTACCAAGTCCAGCCCTCTTCACGCGCACAGAGCCCGATGGGAGAGGAACTTCCGTAGAAGCATTGCGAGAGCGACTGAGGGTAGACGATCCGTACCGTGCCACTGTTTCGGGCGCATGATGGAGTGAAGCGCTCCGGCTGAGGTCCGAGGCGTACCTCGTTTGGTCTCGGGAATGGGATGTTGGATTGCAGCCGTTGCGGGAGCCGGGTCTACTATGTGAAGGGGTTGGATGAGCCTGTCCGTCTTGCGAAGCGTTACTGCCGGCTCGCGTTCTGGTGACTCTGAGGGCTCGTGGAGCAGGCGCAGGCGTGGCAAGTTCGAGTTTACCGCTGGGCTCCGGTGTCGGCTCCTGCTTGACCGCAAAGCTTGGTCTCTGCGGGTACGGGCCTGATATACTGATACTCCGCGCTCCAGACCCGGGACCCTTGCCGCTGATCATGACGATTCTTGGTGGAGTGTTTCCGCGGTCGCGGCCAAGCATTGATGGCGAGCTATTGCGTATTACTTTTATGTGTGGCGCCCTGCTCGGCGTATCTAAGCCCGCCGTCTTCGCGCTCACGGAGCGCTCGAAGCGTGGCGCTACCCTGGCTTGCTCTTGCTTTGGCGGAGAAGACGGCCCTCGCGTATCAGCCAACAGGTCCTGCGTCACCTTCGAGAAGTTGGGCGCGGGCGGCGCGTCGCCTTCCGAGTCGCTATCGTTGACGCCGAAACTCTGCCATACTGGTCCGGCGGTGGGTAAGGCGAGGTGGCGATGGATGGCGAGCGGGGAGTTGCGCCGGATCTGCGGGCGGCTGGGATGTGCGACAACGGCCATGATGCGGCGCACGCGGGTTCCAATGCCTTCGCGCTTGTGCGTGGTCGTATGCAAGGCGTCGCGGTGGTGATCGTATACGAGTGAGTGTGCTATCGGTCCTCTATCCTCATTGCTGTAGTGGGTGCGCTGTTGTTGTTGTTGTCGTCGTCGCTGTTGCTGCTCGTCGCAAGCGCCATATAGGTGGGCTAAGTATGCTGGGTCGTCCAAGATGCGCGAAGGGAACACTCTCGCTATTCCACTGACATCTCACCGGGCCAGCGTACGGGTCGTCAACGAAGAGTTCGGTCTTGTCCATCGCATCTCGAAGGCTCGTGGATTGAAGTCGCGTTGTGGCCGCGTCGGGCCGTCGGCGTCGGCTGTTGCCATGTGGACGAGCCGGATGGGGCGACCCCGGACCTCCGCCCTTCTTGAACCCTGAGATCACCAGAGACATCTCTCCATGTAGCTACCTACCATCCCACGCCCAACTCGCCCACGATATGGCCGACACCGCCACTGCAACCGACGCTCGCCCCCCAAAGCATGTCGTCTACTGTGGTGTCTGTACCCTCCCGCCGGAAGTAGGTACGACGTCCAACAACTCCCCCACCTTTTTCCGGGCCTTCAACACCCTCTGACGAACACCCACAGTATTGTGAGTATGGCGGCACGACCAAGAAATGCTCCGACTGGCTTCTTGCCAATCACCCAGACCTCCACTCCCACCTCTACTCCGAAGATGCGGCCACGAAAGGCATGAGCAACCTCTCTCTCGACGCCCAGAAGCGCGCAGACAAGGACGCTCAAAAGAAAGCTGCCAAGGCTGAGGCGGCCGAAGCGCGCGAGAAGACAGCCCGCGCCGCTTCAAAAGTCTACATCAAACGCGTGGAGCGCAATAAGCGGAAATACGTCACTGAGGTCTCCGGGCTGGAAGCGTTCGGGTTAGATCTGAAGAAGATTGCCAAGGAGTTCGGAAAGAAGTTCGCGACGGGGAGCAGCGTGACGAAGAATGCGGGCGGGACCGGTGACGAGATCACCGTGCAGGGTGACGTGAGCGAGGACATCTTCGACTGGTTGCAGGAGCATCACGGGGAGATACCGGAGGACAACATTGAGTTGATTGAGGATAAGAAGAAGAAGGCCAGTGCTGGTCCGTAAAGGACAAGAAATCTGCCAAAGTACTCAGGCTGCAGAATTGAGCTAAAGCAACTACATGTGCCTCACTTTATTGGCATTTCATCAGTGAAAAGATTCCATCACACAAACAAACCCCAAAGTGTGGTGCTGCGACAAGCTGCCAAGCCCACACTCTGTTCCCGTCAAGCTCACCGGTACATAGTTCATGATCAACATATTCAAGCGCCGCACGCTGGCAATGCAAATCTCGGTCCCATCACACCATCTCCATCGCTGTCACGCGCAGCTCCTCTTGGAACTCACATGTCCACCTACGTCTCGACTCGGCCTCCTCGAGAGTGACGCTGAGCTGCGGTGGCCGCTGCATAGCATGGTATCGCGCTTAGACATCCGTGAAGTCGTATCCCGCTGGCGATGGAAGATCCGAGGAAAGCGGCGTCGCTAGAAACGAGACGCCGGGTCGCTCTGCTGGCGGTGATGGCGGGTTTGAGACTTTCGGCAAGAATGGTGCGGTTTTCGGGGCTTTGCATGGGGTGTGCGATGTCGGTGGCGTCTCTGGAAACCGGAGCGGGGCCGGAGTCTGTGGCATGCCAGGCGTCTCGGCAATGCCAGGCAGCATGAAGCTGACTCTCAATGTGCCCCGGGTCGCTCTGTCGCTACGGTGCGAGTGTCTTGCGGTCGACTCCTTCGCGCCGTTGGATCTCGCCATTGCCCTGCGCGCGGCACGCTGGAGTTCTCGGTACCGTGCATCCGTGCGAAGGCCGTCCCATATACACTCTTCCGAACGACGAGCGGTCACCGTCAGGAGGATGAGCGCGGTAGGAATCAGGAACAGAAGCATGATGATGCCTGCAATTGCGAATGGGTCGTGGATGGAAAGGCCAGTGATGCGGGAGCTGTTGGAGAATCGGAAGTAGTTGATCCAGGCGTCGAGGAACATTCTGCGTGGCTTGAGGGTGACCGATCGGCGTAGCTAGTGTTGATGTCGTGCTGAACCGGTACGAAAAGGCGTACATCCGCAAACTGGACGTTCAGGAGATCTATACGTATGCTTCGGTCAGGCTACCGTGTCTTAGACACCGGGGTTCCTGACGGGTGAGTAGGAGACAGTCCCGCTGGCAGCACATGTAAGACAACGAGTCTCGGATGCGGATCTTCCAGCCATGGAAGTCACCGACACCAGGATTCACGATAGAGTGCGTCGTAGAAAGAGCGTACCCTTCATTCGCCGTACCACTGACTGCACAGGGTACAACGTATCATCTTCATCAGCCAATACTGCTCGAACTCAGCGTTATATGAATGGCTCTCATTTCTTCTGATCTCATGACACTTGAATACATGCGGAGGTAGACACCAAGCGCCCTGGCTGCACTAGATCCCACCAGCCACCCTTCCACCGCCAATCAGCAGTACTGACTTCACGTTGCCAGTCCTCAGCGCCAGTCCTCAGCGCCCCGCCCACTCTACGACGCTTGATTGACTGAGTTGCACACGTCGTAGAAGGCATCATGTCGTGCGCTTCTACATCTTCGGCTCATGCATCTTCGCCTCAACCATAGCCAAGAGCTCCAGCCTTCCAGGGTGGTGGCCGACCGCCAGGTTGTTCTGCATGATATTTTAGACCAAGATATCGCCAACTTGGAAGGAGAATGACTTACGGCGCGGAGAAAGTCCTTCAGCTCCTCCGTCGACCACTCCTGCGGGTCATCGAAGCTGGTGTTGCCCGGCTCATGCAGCTTGGACTCTACCATGGCTTGTAGCTCGTGCTTGGAGGCGTGTTCCAAACCGACGCCGAGGTTGCGCTGTATCCCAGAGTTAGCTGCGCCTGCTGCTTGTCCGCGGCAGCGGCCAAGAGGGCGTTAGAGACACTCACCGAAGAGAGGAACTTCTTCATGTCATCCTCAGACCAGTGCATCGGGTCTGTGTGAGACCTCATCAGTATCTCCGGAGCGAGCGTGGAAAGTCCGATCATGACATACCACCCTTGGGCGTGAACTCGGGCTTCTTCGGGGTTGGCGTCGCCTTGGTGCTCGAAGGGCCCGAGTACGACGGCGAGCTTGTCGTGGTGTTGGAGCTCGCGGACGTGGTGGCAGACATGGACATGTAGATCTGGTAGGCCGCGTAGCCGACCACGATGGCCGTGGCGCCGTAGATGAGAGTCTGGAGGGTGTCAGTGCTGTTGGCCATAGCACGCGAGTAGAGCACGTGCCCTCTGCGTCGTTTGATCCATTGCTGCTGTCGTGGTGGTGGCGAGGGCGGATGGAGTCGGAGATGGGTGAATGGGAGATAGTCGATGATTGAGGCAAAGGTTGGTGTTCGACGATGGTCGGCGTGAAAACAGAATGGCGAAGTGGTTGTGACGTGTTGTCGTCCCGTCGCACAAACAACCTGGAAACACGTGACAGACCCCGCCACACGATGAGCGGCTGGCGAGTCATTACCCAGCCTCCCTCATCACAGATTCAACCTCACTCGTACATGTAAAGGCCAGTAGCACCTTAGTAACGACGAAGAAGATGGGCGGCTGGTAATGCGAAAACGGGAGAACGTCCAACAAGCCCAATACGGTGCATGGTTGATAAAGAGAGGAACACGCGTATGGTACAGGCTGATCCATGTCGACTTTCCCTTCGCTTGAGCATTTCCAACATATCGACGACGGCTCGCACCGGCTCGTATGCCAAACGTTGCGTCAAGCAATCGAGTATCCCAATATTGAAAGATTACAAGTATGTACACCTTCGTCGCGTCCTCGTCGACCACGTGGCGTTATCGAAGTATGCAGGCAAAGCATGTCATCGCAACGATATGCTACACCAAGCTCTCCACGGAGCCGACCGCGTATTGCACGCATGCATATGTCTGCTCCCAAGCGTGACGTTATTCAAAATCCGAAAGGGTTTTGCGGAGCTGTTGGATCAAACAAGTCAGCAGGATTCTCGGAACACTCCCATGCCCAAATGCCATCGGGTACATGGAAGTCAAGAGACCGCCGTCTCTTGCAGTAAATCCGTGCATGATAGGTGAGAGAAGTGAGGTGTGTACTTACTAGCCCTCCCCAAATTCGCCCTCCCCGTAGCCTGCGCCATCAATGGCTTCGCCACCGGCTGCACACCAAACCTCACAGGCGGCGGAGGCCCCGTTTTCTGCGGCTGCAAAGGCGCAGCGATCGGTTGTGAGGGCCCGAAAACGCCTCCGGTTTGTTGAGGTGGGAGTTGAGGCATTGGTGGCATAGGTGGCATAGGTGGCGGCTGTTGCTGTGTGTACTGAGTTCCGAATCCGTTGACACCGGTGGGCGCCTGTTGGATACCCGTTGCTTGCGACTGGAAGCCGGGTGGTGCCTGCTGCTGGAAATTCGTCTGCTGTGCCCCCATGAAGCCCGTGGGCTGCGACTGGAAGGGCAGAGGTTGTTGCGGCTGGAACCCCGTTTGCTGTGGCGCGAATTGATTTTGCAACCCGCTGGGCATGGCCTGGAATGGCTGTCTCGGCGGGTCCGCGAACGGTGACCCAGTCTGCGAGCCGTTGACCATGGCTTGTTGGTAGGCCGGACCTTGCCCGAAACCTGTAGGCTGAGGCTGTTGCTGGAAACCAATCTGTTGAGGTTGCTGCTGAAAGCCGGGCTGCTGGCCCTGCTGGAAACCGCCCTGCTGCTGTGATGGGTACTGCTGCGAAGCCTGTTGTTGCCCGAATTGGCTCTGCGGCTGGAACGCCATGCCAGTGGGTTGCGGCTGCAAAGCCGGGAAGTTCTGTTGCATTGCTTGGACGCCGCTGATCTGCGGCAATTGCTGTGCCTGCATGAAACCAGTCGGCTGCGCATACAGTCCCTGCCCGCCGAAGCCGGTCTGCTGCGCGTACATCTGCTGTTGCTGACTCTGCGGTTGATACCCGGTCAACTGCGGTTGTAGCGCCAACGGACCGAATTGTCCACCACTCTGCTGCGGATTGAAGCCCGGTGCACTCGCTGCTCGTGGTGGCGGAGCCAGTCCAGTCCCGGCTTGTTGTTGGATCTGCGATATGGCAGGAGGCTGCGGTCTCTGGCGCGGTGGAGCAAGGGCAGCGATCTTGTCAAAGAGGGCTTGATCCGCACCTTGAGCTTGCTGAGGCGCGGCAGCCATGGGTGGTGGAGCTTGCTGTTGTATTGGTAGGGGCGGAGGCGGTGGGGCAGCTGCACCAGTAGGCGCAGGCTGCAACGGCAGGTCATCATTTACCTTCGGCGGCTGCTGCACCACCGATCTCGGGGGCTCAGCAGGACGTGGCGGCTCGGCGCTGAAGGTTTGGCCTTGCGCAGCAGCCATTGCTTGTAGTCGTGCGGGCTTGACATCCCACGCATCGTCCTCGAACCCAGTAGAGCTGGTAGGCTGCCTCGCCGGAGCATTGGCCAGTGGTGTCGCCCTCGATTCGGCTGGTGGCTCTCTTCTTGATGGCTCCTCGCCCCTAGGTCTGAACGCTGCCTCGTCCACAACATCATTCGTCTGCACAGGTGGCGCCGGTCTGCCCTTCCGACTCGTATTATTCTTCAGTGTCCCATCCTTACCAGAGAACAGCCCTCCACCTCCATTCATAGGCTGTATACTGTCATCCTGCTGCTGGCTTGGCGACAGTGGCGGTCCGGTGACGCTGTGACTGCGTTTGTACTTGGCATCCAAAAACTTCATAACCCGTAAGATATCTCCTTCTTTCAGCCCTAACGTGCGGAGCAACTGCTGATTGACATCCGGCAAGACCTCCGGCCCCATTTGGTCACGCGAGAAAGCACTAGCGTAGCGCTCGCAGATCTGAGGGCTGACGCCACATTGCAGAAAGAAGTCAAACCAATCGTAGCCGTCCACCTTCTGGACACTCGCCCCTGCACCTGCTCGGGATCCACCGTTCGCAGCAGCCTGCTTCCTGCTGTCCTCCTCCTTTTTCCTCTGCGTGTTGCGCCGCTTGATATCGGAGAGGGGTTTATCCTCGTCTAGGCTATCACCCGTCGCATTTTCGACGTACTCCAGATCTTCCACCGCCATCTTGTTCGCTGGCACGGCAATCTTCACCCCATTTGTCTTGTGCAGATGAATCTTGCCATCACGCAGACCAATGAACTCTGCCTCCACTTTGAAAGTGCCCGACCGATCGGTCCAAGTTCGGAGGCGTGAGGAATTGGGCTTGCTTTTCGAAGGTGCGGCGGCCACAGGATCTTGACGTCGCACATCTCCGGGGCCAGATGCAGAGCCTCGGTTTTGTGATCGCCGGCCTTCGCCAGCCAAACTCGAGCCGCGTTCCGGTACTGCGCTTCCGTCATTCTTCCGACTTGTCGCCTGCTTAGCCAACCTCTCCTCTTCCAGCCGATTTTGCTCGACCGTACTCCGCGCAGCATTCAAACCCGTCACACTTTCCGAGGCTCGTTGAACAGTGCCTGTGATCTCAACGTAAGAGGAAGGCACCACGCCCTGCTTCCCGTTCTTCATCCTTCTGACCTTCCACCACTCTTCGCTTGTCATGTCATCTATCACCAGCACTTCGTCGTCTACCGCAACTGTGACTTCATCATCGCCTTGCGCCATGAACTCATACAGCATCTTGCCCTTCTTTTGACCTCCCGCTCCGGTACCCGCAGATGCAGCCAGGACCTCCTTCAAACCCTCTCCTCGCTGCCACCCCGCTAGTTCACCAAGCATGGCGACAATCTCCTGCGCCGTATCCTTCGCTCCAGCATGAAAGTCTACACTCTTGCTCGGCCTCACCAACTCCACGAAGACGTGTTTCCCCTCAATGCTGTAATGGGTCAACTTCTCGGCGGTCCACTCCTGACTGGGTCCGTCTCGTGATTTCTCGGGTGATATCATGACAATGCCGCGAGCAATGTTGATGCCCAGAGTAGTGGGCATCTTCTTGCTCTTGCCCATGTGTGAAATCATTTCATGGACGTTGTAAAGGTGGAAGCTGCCGCCAGGCGATCGAAGGGGTCGGGTATCGTGGGCACCTTCGTCGTCGGGTGGTGTGAAGCCGGCCGGGGCGTACGAGGAGATTTGCCGATTTGCGGGTGGTTCGGAGACGCGGGGGGAGGCATACTGGGTAGGCGCTGGGGACGGCACGGTCTGCGAGATTGGCCGCTTGGGCATTGGTGGAGGTGGACCCTCCTCTTCGCTTTCGTCGGGCGTGTATTGTGGTCTTGACTGCAGTGGAGGCGAGATCATCCCGCGGTCGACAGTAGATGAGGGCTGCCCGCCGCCTGTTCGTTGCGCGATAATTGCGGCCAGACCCGCCGCCGGGTTGTATTGCGTCGGCTCGGGAGAAGGGGTAGGCGCCAAGCCTGGATCCGGGTAGTCCGACTCACCCGGTATGGGCTCCTCGACAGCTCGTGGTCTGCTTGGCATGGGAGGTGGCGCGAGATCTCGCTGCATAGAGGGAAGCGCGAAGGGTGCGGCAGATGCTGCTGACGCTGACGACACTGCTGCTGTTGCCGACGCCTTTTCAATGTAGTTGGCCGGCGCGAAGCCATACTCCCCTTCACAGCCCACCAGCGTCCAGTCGGGATCGCTGTCATCATACACCTCCAGCCGCGCCTCCTCTTTGAAGCTCAATTCTCCTTCCGTCTGCCAGCTGTAGTCGTACAGTGCCTTGGCATGGTAGGCCGGCGCGAGATGCTCGACGTAGTTGTTCGGTACGAGTCCTTCCGGCTCATCCTCATCCTCCGACGCGGCCTTCTTCTTGCATCTCCACCAGTCGTCGTCGCTGCTCTTCTCGATGATGAAGAGGAGGTCGCCCTCCTTTATCTCGAGCTCCTCGTCGGATTGCGGCGCGTAGTCGTAGACGGCGCGACAGACGTCGACGTAGACCATGGTATGACACTGTCAATGGGCTATGGAGCAGGCATCCAGTGGTATGCGGATGGATGTGAGGTCCAACACGGGTAGCGGCCCAATGTGCTCCGCCGGGTGCGGAGGGGCGGGAGTGCGGTGGAAGGGTCTGGGGCAACGCGGCGAAGACGGGAGGCCACTCTGGTGCGCCGCGGGAGTGAAGACTTTGCTAGGGTGAAGAGAAGGGTGAGTAGGCAAGTGTAGTCGTACAGTCGTCACGTGGAACTCAGCTTCGCTACTGCACTGGACGCATGAGGAAGTTGGTGCTTTGGTGAGGTCCGGGTACTTCCATATTTGGGTTGCGGCTCCACGGCCGGCGACTTCCGCGTTGCCGAAAACCTCACATCGCTTCATCTTCTGATCTCTTCGACACACCTGGACCACACATTGGTCACCCTACGGTGACCCAAATGAATATAACACCAGTCTTGCTCAGCATCACCGTACTGCCGATGCGGTGATAGACTGACGAAGCGTCGTCTACGCAGCATATCGTCGTCCTCCTCGCTTTTGTCCGATGACTTGTTTGGCCCAACTGCTCCGGTATCAGTATGTATGCACTGAGAACGCTCGATTCATAGATGACGATGAAGATTTCTCTCTTGGCCAAGTGGGGGAAAGCATAAGCATCGCTCGCTGAGTAGTTGAGTGGGAGTAAACCCCCGAGATGCACAGAGCAACAGAATCTGATCGCTTCGCATGCCAGGCTCACCCCGACCGCGCAACGAGAGTAACTCCAGACCTACCTGTAGAACAAAGAACACGAACAGTACCATCCAATGATACCCTCTCCAACATTAATCACCATCCGTCGAGTTATCCGGCGCTTCCCAGGAACAACATGTCATGGACGCCTCGATGCGTGTTTACTGCTCTTTCCCCTTTCGTCAGTCCAGTGTCCATCGCACCTGCCTCCTGTGTTGTTGCTCAGCGACACTCACTTTTGATGGTATCTTCACACACCAATCTCAACACTTCCCTCTTGAACATATCAATCCAAACCCATCATCATTCACAACGCCATCGCAAGATGAATCCGCATCCGCCACCACGCATCTTGGGTTCGCCATTCAAATCGCCACCGCCACGCTCACGCCCACTGCCACCGCCGCTGCCATCGCCGTCGCCGCCGTCCTTGTTTTCATTGCTGCACACAGCAGTCACGTCACCACTCCGTACCACTACTGATCTCACCGCTTTCAGGGAAGCAGTCGAGTACCACCACGCAACCAACGTGCCAAGACTCCCCGATGTAGTCCCCAACCTCGATCCGGCCGTCCTCGCTCTCGATGATCTGTCGTACGTGCCGAGGCTCCCTGAAGCAGTCATCAACATTGATCAGGCCCTCCTCGCTCTCGACAATCCGTCTTACGTGCCCAGGCTCCCCGAAGCAGTCATCAACATTGATCCGGCCCTCCTCGCTCTCAGAAATCCGTCTCATGTGCCGAGACTTCCTGATACAGTCCCCAACTTCGATACAGCCCTCCTCGCTCTCGAAAATCCGCTTTACAAGCCGAGACTCCCCGAAGCAGTCACCAACATCGACCCGGCTCTCCTCGCCCTCGATAATCGGTCGTCCCACGCCCGCGCCGTCACCCTGACAATCGACTCGCACATTCATTTCGGAACCCTTCACCTCATCTCCGGCTACGAATACTATGTCAACCACTACCCCCGCTTTTTCGACAGCTGGCCTTCGGACTCCATCGGTTTCGACGACGTCCCCAGCGGCGAAGTCATGACGATGGTGCATAGTGTGCAGGGCGTGAGCTGGGGCCGGAGCTGGGATTTTCCTCCTTGGATCGCGATCGTGACTGAGGCAGAGGCGAAGGCTGAGGCCGAGAAGAAGGTCAAGAAGAGGGCAGAGACGGGCGAAGTATTGGATGGACGCGAGACCGCTGTCTCGCGGCTAGCGGACGGCTTTCTAGCCGTGACGGACGATAGGGGAGCTTGGCAGGATGCTAGGGACCTGGGAACATGCAGGTAAGTCTACTTACCCAAGCAAAGATCGCCGGTCATGTCCACTGACTTTACGCTTCAGCCTTGACGGCGTGTTCGTGCCCTCCAGCCCGATATTCGGCAACTTCATCCTCGCCTTCCACTCTGGCAATCGTCTCGAGCTCTCGCAGCCCCACTGAGTAGCAGCAGACACTTCGCGCTACGCCGGAGACACAGGCAACGACGACCCGAGCTTTCTCCCCAGAACGCGCAACTTGCTATAATACGGGTCCGAGTCCAAGTAAGCGCCTCTCAGCCACCGCTCCTTGCCAGCATCCTGGACCTCGAACGCTCGTCTCGCATGCAGTATGCGTTGATTATCGAA
>JAABUP010004620.1_pt1 | contig 22183 bp, 21 predicted proteins | sample 5559201 | NCBI WGS metagenome assembly JAABUP01 (sample SAMN10711887, study PRJNA513373) | rock metagenome | isolation source: Antarctica rocks | place: Antarctica | reverse complement strand
GGTCTGCAGACAAATTCTACTATCTTAAGTTGTTTCATGATATATTGTGACTTCTCATCAGACACACTTCTGTCTGTACATTCAATATTGATCAAGACCTTGTCTAGATTCTGTATTGTCTTTAAAATATATCAACAAACTCTTATCAGAACCTTCTTGTTGTTATAATCAGTTCTGGGCCCTTTCACAGCAATATTGTTCAAAAACATGCAACAAACATTAAAAATCAGGTCTTCAAGGATCTGGACCATAGCTCTGCAGAATTGGGCAACAGAATTGATTTCTTCTTGAATAAGAGTGCAATGTTGAAGAAGATTAAGCACTGTCATAAAACCTGTTATGTTGCGGCTTCTCTTGTCTAATTTGATCTGATTGTATTCAGACTGCATATTCACAAGACTGACAGCTTGTAAGTCAGTGAACTCTTTCACAAACTGCTCAATATTTGAAGAAATATTGACGTCTTTAATTGTGACCTTGTTAATATGCATGACAGTATTGATTAAATGGTATTTTTCTTTCTGCAATTTTTGAACAAAAAACCATGGGTTTCAATATGGCCCTTGACATGGTTCAAGAATGTCAAAATCTAGCCACTTCTTCAGCATGTTAATGAGTTTTTCTTTTAATGCTCTCAGTACTTGAAATTCAGAAACCTGTCATGTCTTATGTGATATTGTTTGAATCTTCTGAGACAGAACAACTTCTGGTCATAATCTTCTGAGATGGCTGAAATGTCATGACAATGCACTTTCTCAATTGAATAACACTGTCATCAGGATTTCTCACTCAGCTGATGTCAATTGTGACTCAATCTTTAGATTTACGACATTTTCAGAAGTCATTCTAATGCCTTGCTTGATGTCAGAAAACTTCAAGGTAATCAAATGATCATATAAATCTAGATTTGATTCTTGTCACAAAATCAGTGTTAGTTTTTTCTTGAGGATCTTCTCTTTTCAGTTTATTACATGAATTGAACATTCTTTGCTGAGATCTGCTTGATCTACTGGCTGAACTTTGTCTGCCTTGTGTTTGTATGCAACACAGGCCTGACTGCAAAAAACATCGAATTCTGAGTCTCATCATCTTGATAAACATGCACACCTGCCTATAACTGAAGCAACTGGTTGAAATATAAGTGCTATATTGTCTAGACTGTGGTTTCTGACTGTCTGATCAGCTGTGTGATTGTTTTGTGACTGTGGTGAACTTGTGGGTTCAGACTCATGAGTTTGTTCTACTAGCGCCGGCAAATTTCATACTACTGTGTCGGCGACCCTAGAACTCAAATTTCAATATTCTGACTGACAATGACAAGAAACAACATCAGTCTTGTTGCTTGTTAGTCTTTTTCTTTCTTGAATTCAGCCTTTGAAAACAAATGCAACAAGAATTTGATCTTTGAGCCTCTTCTGACGGCCTGAAACTTCACTTTTCTACCATTGTGTGAGCTGCTGATTTCAATATTCACTATGTCAGATGAATCTGATTGTGTCATCATTGAGGTTGCTGCTTGATATGACATGTCAAGAATCATGAGCTGACTCACTTTCTTTACAATTAGCAAGAATTGTAATACTTCTATCAGGTCAATTTAAATCTCAATGTTCTTACAGATGTCATGAAGCATAGTCTTTTGACCATTGATGTTAACCAATTGCAAACAGCCATTTACTGTATAAAAGACATTGAGTTTTTGAAGAATGCATTCTTTGACAAGGTTCACTTCTGCACTGATGTCAATCAATGCTGATACTTGACCTTCTTCAACCTTCACAATTGTTCTTGAACTGGTGAATAAGTAAAGAACATTGAATAACAAAAATGTCTGAAGGCTGTTGATGTTGACCTTCTCAGTCTCTGAAATCTTGAATATAATGTCTGATTTGCTCAGTTTAAACATTAGCTTATGCATCACTGATTCTGATGTCAATATGTCCTCAACAGTTATGTCTGACACCACAGCTTAAAGCATCTTCTGCATGACTTGAGTAGAATTCTGCTCTGTCATTTATCAAAGAACATTTACTAACTTCACATTCTTGATCTTAAACACACCTGAAGCATGTTATGTCCTGATCTGAGATACCTTGAATATTAAAACTAAAGGTTTGTGCTTGTTGATATAAGGGTCTCAGTGTGCAATGTAGGGTAAACCAGTAGTTGGTAACTTGTATTGAGTTGAACACAACTCATTTTCATAGGGAAAATGGTCCTACTATATACTATAGGATCACTGTGCTCGCTTTGCTCACTATAGAGCAATAGAGCTGATAGACCTATCAAAGGTCTATTGTCTTGTTGAGCTTGTCACAAGCATATAAAGCTGTGTGAGCTTATGTTCAGGTATACGCTTTTCTTGTGTATTTCCTAAAACACACTAGCTGGTTACAGTCTGGCCATAACACAATCCCTTCTCTTCTAGACGCTAGTTCTCTAGTGTCTATATAAGTGAGAGTATAAAGACAGATAGCTTTCTCACTGTCATGCCTTCTCATAAGCAGCACAAACATCTTTGCCTTGCAAAAACCATTGCAATCTTCAGTTTCACTTCTCTCATTGCTTGTGATCACTGTTCAGCTGTTCTTTCTTTCTGCATTATTATGGCAGATCATGCAAAGTGTTCTGAGTGTACCCGTTGTGGTCATCTGTGTGTGTCAGTATTGTTAGATTTTCTGAATTGTGCTCACCTTCAGCTGAAATCTGAACTTGAGGTGGCTATGAATGAGCGTGTGAAACAGACTGAGCACCTTTTCAAGCTGAATGCAAAGGTCCTTTACCTTTTCAAGACTTTGAAACAGAATGAGTCTTGCACAGTCGCCAAAGTTCGCTGTGTTGCTTTCAAACTGAGCGATGATAACAATGAAACTGAGAATGAGGAAAACTTCTTTGATCCTTCTAACCTTGATTTCTTATTAGAGTCAATGAGTTTTAGCTTCTTTATTGACTCTGAGCCCTCCTCTCAAACTGTTGTAGTGTTCTTGCACAGTTGAGTAGGTTCTCTTTGAGCTCTCATGTGTTTTCTGAGGTATTGTATTCTTTTCATTTGATGAGATAGTGTGCTTTTCCGCTAATCATCTGTTTTTCTAGAATGTTCTTAACTTGATACTCCTCATTGAGTTTGACAAATGTTTTAATGATTTGAAGTGGTATGAACTGATTGCAACACTGAAGCATGAATGCATGAAATACTGAGTGTATTCTCATTTTCTTGAGTAAGTCTAGCTCATAGCTTAACTCTCTGATGTTTCTCTTGATTTCAAATGATTTTATGCTTTTGTTGTTCAACTTCTTGCTTCTTTGCTTTACATGAATATTGTTTGTTCTTAGATAAACTCTCTCTTCAACCACAAAAGGTTTTATCTCTGTTGTTTGTTCTGATTGCTGTTGAATTCTGTTTGTCAGATCTCTGTGCAGCTTTTTGATTTATGCAATATTCAATATTGCTTTCTGACTTTGTGATCTGTGCACTTGCAGTTCTTGTCATACCTTTGAGTTATATTCATAATTCACTTAAAATGGTGTTTCTTCTGTGGTTTTGTTTTGTGTGTTATTGTATGCAAACTGTGCCGTTAACAACAGTTGTACTCAGTTGTTCTGATTTCTATTGACATAGTGTCTTAAGTACATTTTGACCGTCTGGTTCATTCATTTGCTCTGCTCATTTGTCTGTGAGTGGTATGCTGTCAACATTTTATGATTTATCTCAAGTTCTGCTGTGAGCGTTTCTCAAAACTTGCTTGTGAACAGCTTGTCTCTGTCAGTGATAAACTTCTTTGATAGCTCATGATTGTTAATCAACTCTCATAGTATGGTGTACATCAATACTGATGCTGTTGCAGTTTTCTTAAATGAAATGAACATTGTGTACTTGGTCAATCTATCAACTATAGTCAATATACTGTCAAATTTCACTCCTCATGTCAGGTTCTTTGATGTCAGTAACTTTGTTATGAAGTTCATGGTAATTGATTCCCATGACGCATTCAGTGTGTCTAGTTGTGTTACTCTGTTATATCTTTTATCTCTCTGAATCTTGTTTCTGTGACATGAATTGCATCTGACAATGTACTTGGTGATTTGATCTCTAAGGTCACTGATATTGTGTCTTCTTCATACAAGGTCCTCAGTTCTTTTGACTTCAAGGTGTTCATTGGCCCTGCTGTCATGACATACTCATATTAGTTCTTCATCTGTCAAGAAAGTTTGCTTCACCTTGTATGTTGCTGCTAAGCCTTTTGTGAGGATTTTCTTGTTGTCTTCACTCAGAATTTTGATGTGAATCTTTTTCACTTCTTTGTGATCAAACTGTCTACTTAAAGCGTCTGCTTCACCATTCTCATTACCCTTCTTGTAATGAATTTGAAATTTGTAATTGACTAACTGTTTGACCCAGTGAACCTGTCATTGATTCAACTGTTTTGTTGTTACAAAGTTCCTCAAATTCTTGTGATCTGTGTAGATTTAAATAAGCTTCTCAGTATCTGTGAGGTAAGGTCTTCAATCTTGCAATGCTTTCACTATTGCAAGAAGTTTCTTGTCATGAACCTCATACCTTTTCTCTGATTTTGATAGTTTTCTAGATCAATAGACTATGAGTCTCTGTTGCTCATCCTTGATCTGATACAAGCATGCACCTACTGCAAAATCTGATGTGTCAGTTTTCAGTATCTTCTCACATGTTGAATTGAGTATTCTCAGGCGTGCCGTTCTGCTAAGACTTCTCTTTAGTGCGTGAAACGCATTCTTCTGTTCTTTATTTCAATGTCATCTCTTGTTCTTGTGTGTTAGTTGCGTGAGGGGTTCTGCAATCTTTACATAATTAGATACAAACTTTTGATAGTAGTTTGTCAATCTCAGAAAGGCTTGTACTTCCTTGACTCATCTCAGCGGAGGTCAGTTTCTGAATGCGTTTGTCTTCTTTGAGTTCTTCTTGATTTGCTCAGATTGAATAATATAATCAAGAAATTCAATTTCCTTTGCTTTGAACTTGCTTTTTGACTTCTTCACATACAAAGCCCTTTTGTTGAGCTTTTCTAGTATCTTGTGCACATGACTGCGATGCATCTTAAGGTCATCTGAGTATATCAGAATGTCATCAAGGTATGTGATCATAAAATCATCAAGATATTCTCTCAACATGTTGTTGATTAATCTTTGAAAGGTGGCGGGGGCGTTCTTGAGCTCAAACGGCATGACAGTGTATTCATAGTGTCTGTATCTTGTTTGAAATGCCGTTTTTCATTCTTCACCTTTCTTCATTTGTACTTGATAATAGGCTTCTTTCAAGTTCAGACTTGTGAATCACTTGACTCTGTTTAATCAGTCTTGCAACTCTTTGATCAACAGTAAGAAATAACTGTCTTGTTTAATTATCTCATTGAGTTGTCTGTAGTTGACACATAGTTGCTTTGTGTCATTCTTCTTTGATACAAACAGGATTAGGTATTCTGCTGATGACTTTGATGGTCTGATGAATCCTCTTTTGAGATTCTCATCAAGGTAAGTTCTGACTTTCTTGAGTTGGTCTTCACTCATTGAGTACAGTGACATTCACTTTGGTTGCTTGTCATTCAATAGCGGTATTTTGTGATCTCATGACTTATGCTCTGATAAGCTCATTTCTGGTTGTTTGAGAATCTCATACGCATCTATCATGATGTATAATTCTTTGCTGATTCAATCAATTCTTGAGTTCTTTTTGCGTAATCAGGGCATCTTTAGTATGGTGTCATACTTGATCAAATTGAGGACATCAAATGTCAACTCTTGTGAATCTTCTAGTATCATGGCTTTGATGTGAACCTGGTCTGTTATTCACTTGAATTCTCTGTTGACCATATATACCTGCATAGGCTTCAGCGCTCACTGCAGTGTTAGTCCTAGCATTCTTATCACTTGCTGCAAAATATAGTTGTCAGTTGCTTTTAAGTCTATCATTGCTTGAAGAAGTCTATTCCACTCAACCTGAACATCAACTCATATCTTGTGGTCATTGTCGTTCTTCTGAGACATTAAAAGCTTCTTGTTCTCTAGTCTCTTTGAGAGAGCTTGCAGTTTTTTGACTGTACTGTGTTGCTTGCTCTTCTTCAGAGATTCTGGAATCATTTAGGTTCTACCCCTCATATGATCAGTTGTATGTATTTCTCACTGTCTTTCTCAATATACTGTTCTGAATGTAGGTGCGGTTCATACTGATCATATTCTCACTGAATCTGATTCTGAAGTGCTTCCACTTTACCCAGAAACTCAGGTGACATGTAGTCTTCTGAAAAGGTTCATCAACCACCGCCTGATGTTGAGTACTCTGTGGGTAAACGGATCTCAATTTTGTGGCTTTTAGTTTTTCACACAAGTTGTTTCAGTACTGAGTTGATCACTGTTCATACTTCTTTCATTAACTTGTCAAGTTTTAAGCATGCTTTTGCTTCTTCTGTTTCTTTCTGTTGCTTCTTAAGGTCATTGACTTTCTTCTTAAGCTCTTCTTGCTGCTTTTTTAGCAGTTGTTGACGCATCTCTCAGCGCTGATTCTCAGGGTGCTCATGTCTTGTTTTGAGTCTTATGTCAACTTTTCAGTTGTTGACATCCTCTGAGTTTGTGTCTGAATTCAGAACTATTCAGATGCTATCACTGTAGTCTTCTTTTACCTGAGTTCTGTGAGTATTGGTTTCTTCAATCTTGACTTTCTTTAGAATAGTTAATTTCTTTAATTGACCTGTTATATTGTAACTATTTCATTTCTTCTTGAGTATCTGTGGGTATCATTTGGCTCTGTCTTTGCTGCTCATATGTGTTCAGCACATGTTGTTGTAGCAGACTGTTCAGCTCAGAGCGTCATGCACTATGTGTGTATTTGTTGTTGCAACTTCTTTTCTCTCTTGTTGAGGTTTCTTGCAGGTTCTTGCAAGGTGTTTGAGTTTTTCACAGTTATAACATTTGTGAGTCTCTGCTCATTGAGATTGAGGCTTATAGAGCTTGCTCATGCATTGTCCTTGCTTCACTTGTGGTCACTGCTCATGATGCTTCTCAATTGTGTTGAGGTTCATAGAGTCACCTCTTCTGAGAGTATAATGTCTTTTTCACATCTTCAGTGTGTAGTGCTCTGTACACTTCATCCGTTGTTCTCATTGACAACTGTTGATGTTGATGAAGATATTGATCATATTCTGAAGCTTTTCAGGTTGATTCATTCTGACTATCTCATCTTTAATAGTCTTGTTGAGTCCTCAATAGTATTGCAATACTAAAGCGTCATCATCTCAATTCATTAAGGTTGCAATTCACTGAAACTCTGTCACATACTTGACTGTCAACTTATTCATCTTTAGAATGTGAAGTTGTCTTTTCACTGCTCATTTCTTGTCAACTACTCTGAAGGCTCTTCAAAGCTCATTCTTGAACTTCTTATAGTTGCTGAATATGAATTTTTTATTGTTCATTCATTTCTTTGATGTCTTGTTAAGAAACTCATGCAGTTTGGGGTCAACTCAATCAAATGCTGCATTCTTGAGGTATGATACAGTAAACAGACCTTTGTTCATCTCAGACCTGAACTTTGCCTGGTTGAATTCAATATATAACTCAAGCTTGATTAAGAAGGCTTGCAGCTTCCCTCTCTCACCTGTGAATGCATTGAATGCTGATATCTTGAGTACATCAATTGTTTGCTGAAGGCCTTGAAGGTTGACTTGACTTGTTAAAGCTGACTTCTGCGCACTGATTGTCATTCTTATATTGTAAGAGTGTTCAAAGTGTTACGTCCTGATCTGAGATGTGATTAAGGCTAAAGATTTGTGCTTGTTGATATAAGAGTCTCAGTGTGCGGTGTAGGGTAAACCAGTAGTTGGTAACTTGTATTGAGTTGAACACAACTCATTTCCATAGGGGAAATGGTCCTACTATATACTATAGGATCACTGTGCTCACTTTGCTCACTATAGAGCAATAGAGCTGATAGATCTACCAAAGGTCTATTGTCTTGTTGAGCTTGTCACAAGCATATAAAGCTGTGTGAGCTTATGTTCAGGTATACACTTTCCTTGCGTATTTTCTAGAACACACTAGCTGGTTACGGTCTGACCATAACAAAGCATTACGGCTTTTTTTAACGCTCTCTGACTCAAGAAACCTAACTGTTGACCTGCTGCCTCTTTTATCCTCATTCATTGTCTCATTGCTATCTTCATTCATACCTAATTCATTGTGTTGCACCGTAGAGATCACAACTTGTGAAGTTTGTCATTTGTCAGAGCATAGGGTTTTTGATGTAGAAAGATTCTGTTTCTTCTGAGCTCACTGCTTTGTGATCTTCGCCTTCTGCTTTAAAATTTCACAAGAATGCTCTTGTGATTGTTTGTTTTGACTTTTCTGTGATGCTGTTGCCAGATCAGAACTATTTGCACTCAGAACTTGGTATTTGAATGTAGAGAATAGATCATCCTCTTCTAGATCACTGTTGAAATTGCATTGTAATTCAATTAAGTTTGCTTTATCATGATCAGCCTAAGTCTTGTTCTGTCTTTTTTTTTTCTTCAGTAACAACTGCATGAAATTCAATTGCTGCATTAAGGAATCTAATGACATAAGAATATTGTCTCTGCCTGATGAGCCTCAAACAATACACAATCTCTTGTTCAGATGTATCTTTTCTGCCTCAATCAACTTCAGAAGATGTGAACATATTCTTTGATGATGGCCTCATTCAGTGCAAAACTGACAGACATTATGATCACTTTTATGTTCTGAAGTTCTGTCTCATGTTTCTTGCTGATTTGTCTGTATTGATGTCACACTATGTTTATAATTTGCTGATAATGAATATGATTGTGAAGAATAGCTTTGTGACAAATATAATTGATATGACTTAAGAGAAGCAGGATGAACAGCTGTTGTTATGACTTTGTCTATTAAATGCTCACAGTGATTAAGCTTAACTTGCAATGACAATGTCAAGTTCTGAAACTTTGTGATCAACTTGTCAATATTAAACTCAGGCATAATAGTAGGTCTGATACACATAGTGAATGCTTCTTTATTAATTGCTGTTGTTTCTTCTCATTGCTGATTTATCAACTTCTGCAGAGTTTTTATGCTATTGTTATTATCATGCAACACATTCAGACTCTTCTTCTCTTCACACATTTGCTTTGCTGTCTTCAACACAGCATTTAGATAAAATGTGTCTGAAACTGACGTCTTTATTTCAGCCTGCCTAACTACCTTTGCCTGCTTCTTCTTTGACAACCCTTTCAGAAACCATAAGCATGCAGTATAGTTATTGAGTTCTTGTTTCACAATCAGATGACTCAATATGACGTGATATTGAAGGCAATAAGTACAAAGGTCTTTCTTGCTGAAGGATTGCTTGTATTGCTTGAGATATGCACACAAATAGTATTGTTGCTTGATATCCTGTCTTATATAGTCTTTCTGCAGGCGTTCTTTGAGTTGCTTTCAATTCTGACTCTTATATTCTGACAGGGATTTGATATGCTTGTCAATAAGATTCTTACAATATAATAACAAGTGCTGCATCATGAGCTTCTCAATAAGGTCATGATCTTGACAGGTATTCTTTCATGCCTCAAGAAAGTCTGTGACATTTGTGTCATTGAAATGTGAGGCTTCTGTTGATTCAGAAGTAGAAATAGACATATAGATAATGAGTTGCTGCATGACTAAAGGACTTGAAGGTGTGTTCTTGATTAACTTGTTCAAAGAAGAAGAAGAAGATTTTTGAGAATCTGACATATAGTTGAAACCACATTGTATGTATGAAATGAACTGAACAAGTACAATGATAGTAAGCTGTTGCTGCCACAAGAGAGATTGTAATAATGAAAACTGATACTGATATGAGAATCCTGTCTTTTCTAAAGCATGATGACGTCAGTATATTCACTTCATTTTCACCTTCTGAAGTAGCTCTCATTGCTTTTTCATTTTGAGGAATACCAATTTTCCCCTTAATAAATCTTATTTAGGTAGTGGCTTTTCAAGGTCAAATAAGGTGCTCACTTCAAATCCTGTTTGCTTGTGATGTTGTATCACCTTATAATTGTCAGTTGTTGAGAAATTGACTGTTTGTCTTGTTTCTAGATAATGACAATAGACTCACAACAAGAATGATTATGAAAGTTATTTGCATGATGATGTGCTCACTGATCTGATAAAGAAGACAAAGTAGTAATCTAAGCAAGAAGGGCCTATCTAGAACTGTTCTGAACAAGTTCTGTTTAATGAACTCAAACTTTCTCATGTGTTGTACATGATCCCCCTCTTTCCATATGACGGAGTTTTTCAATTTAGTCCTTCTTTGCTTCCTTTCACCATACACCCTTTTTGTTTTCACAACAAGTACTTCTTTTTAAATTCTTTTCTACATCATATAAACCTTTTCTTCAAAATCTTCTCTATTTTAAACTCTTCTTCATTGCTTACAATTTGTGATGAGAATTGTAAGTCTGTCATATGCTGAGAAGAAAAAGAATCTATTGCTGCTGACTGAAGCATAACTGAGTGAAACACATTGTGAATCTCTGATAATGTATTCAGACAGAAGAAATGTGAGCTAATCTTTTTAACAATGATGTACTTGATATTCTTCACATCAAACTTCTTACACAGTCAGTCTGTATATATGTTCTTGAGATTTAGTCAGATCTTGTTTTCTTTCTTAAAGTTGTATGACTGCTGTCTCTTTCAATTGACTGTTTCTTTCTGCATCTGTTAAGCAACAGTCATGATCATCTGTGCTCACTCTGTGACTTTCTTCATCTTTTAAACAATTTGATCTGCTTTTTGCACTGAACTCTTCACAGATCATATGAGTCTTAGTTTCTCAAATAACTGCAAGAGCTTTATGTAATATCTGTGAAATAAGAAGAAGAGACTCACCTCTGTGAAGACTGAGTTGTTATTATTCATGATGAGCTCAGTCATGAGAAGCAGATTTGCTCAGTTGTCTTGACTGTAGTTAGAGAATATATGAATGTAAAGTTCAACATTCTGATTCATACATTCTGTCATCTCATCAGTTTTTGAGTGATAAGCTGTGAACATTCTTCATATAATCTTCAATAGCTGACAGATTGTTTTTCACAGACTGCTCACAAACTGAGTTTCTCAATTTGAAACTATTGTGATAAAAAGCTTATGAGCTTAATAGAAACATCATATGAATGTTTGAGTCACTCATTCTGCAGTCATCTCTTTGCATGATTTCAGTATTACTCTTTTGCTGAGATGATTCATAATTATCAGAAGATTTGTACAACTCTTACTTGACAGCAAATTTACTATAAAGTTAATGAATATCTTTTGTCAAATTCTCTTCAGTACAGATAAAGGCTTTAACAAGCCTTGTTGACAATTCTTTCAGCTGTTATTCATACAGCATTTGTCACAATTTCTACAGAATGTACAGACATTCTGTAGCATTCTGAGTCAAAAGAACTGTCTCAATAAGAGAACATCAGTTACATTTCTTTTTGAGTGTTCAGTCATTGTCAAGTCATATGTATACTGAATTAGTTCTGTACAAAGAGATTCTGAGATCAGCACTCAGCATCTTTTACAGAAGAGCAGTGTCACAGGTTTGCAATGAGATTGACGCTTAATTGATAATTTCTAAATACAAGAAGAATACTATGAAGAGAAAAAAAAGAAGAGCTTCATACAGAAGCAAAAAGATAATGTGCTTTAGTCTTAGAGTCTTAGTAAGCAACTAGATTATAAGACCTTAGTATGAGTTCAACTCATGACAATACAGAAGCAAGAAGATAATGTGCTTTAGTCTTAAAGTCTTAGTAAGCAACTAGATCATAAGACCTTAGTATGAGTTCAACTTATAACAACTGTCAAGAAAGAAGTGACTCATTACCTGCATGTGTCTCTTCTTTTATGAGAATGCACAGCATTTGCAGACACAGAGCTTTTAAATCATCATCAGCTTATGCTATCATTATTGCATGATTCACTTTCAGTATCAGATAGGTGCATTCTCATGCTCAATACTGTCTTACAATAAGATCATCAAAGATCTCATTCATTTCATCAATTACACAGTCACTGTTTACAAATCAGACCTTAAAGTCAGAGCATTCATTATATGAGTTTAAAAGTGTACTGTTAAATCAGAAACACTCATTTCTTTTACATTGTGACAGGTCTTTAAGATCAGCTTTATATAACAGAGTAAAGACAATGTGCTGATCAAGAAAGTTATAAAGAGTGAAAAAGAGAGGTGACTAGTCTGTGAATTTATCATAAAGTGTATATGCTTTACATGTAGAGTCATTTTGTCAATTCAAGTTTAAGAGAAAAGCATAGTCACTTTTGAACCTTTATTTAAAGTCTTTTTCCCTCATTTAAGTACAACCTCAGTAGAGCAATTGAAAAAGAAGATAACAGTGTGTTTAAGACTCTATAAAATGATGATGACAGAGTATTAATGAATACATCAGGTGTTGCAGAATAAAGTGAACTGTATAGCAGTGTACAGAGTGAAGCATGATCACAATTGTATAATATAAGACAAGCTCACAAAAATCATCTCATCAATAATAAGTGAGTATATCTGAGTGAGATTCATTAAAAGCAAACAGTAGATGTAGAATTAAAAAGAGCACATGTTAACAACTTTGAAAAGTGAGCCAAAATTCAAGATTAAGTAAACACAGAGAGAGTCAGTTTCAAGACTGAAAGAAGCAAGTTCTTATTGTTTGACTTGATGATAATGTAGCGCCGCTTTGTAGAGCTCACCTCATACTAATTATAGTGAGAAGGTGAGACTTTTGAAGCTTACATTGATACAGAAATAAACTGCCTGAAACTTTGTTTCATATGAAGATCAGCTGACAAAACAGAAATTCATTCTCATTAACATTGAATGAGAAGAATTCAAAACTGTCTTATCAGTTTCACAAACGTCAGATTGAGTGAGGCTCATTTGCAAACAAATGATTTTAGGTTGCTTTCAAAGATCTTTTGAACAAATGAATATAAACAAAGTTACAACTATGAATTGAGTGTATCTCTTATTGATATCAGTTTAAACAATGAATTTTGTGCTACTGTAATGAAGTTACTTTCAAACTGTCAGAGTCTTCAGTGATGCTTCAGACAAAGCCGTCATGCATCTGTTCTTCTGTCTTATTTAACAGCTAGTGAAGTTAAGCTAAGTACAAGCTAGATTTTTGATTCATTACCTCTTGCTATCTTTGTCTTTAGTTTTCTTGTTCAACCTTGTCTCTTCAGTGAACAAAGTAGTAGGTGTCAATGAGGTCATACTAGAAGAACATGCTTGCTTTCAATGTTGTCAAAAGGAAAATAGAGCTTTAAGAGCTGTGTCAATTGCTGTTATTCAAGCCTCAAGCTTATGATTGATGATGTTCATAACAGTGTTACTGCATGCTTTGATGTCTTTGACAGTCACAGACAAGTATGACTTCAAAAATGACATGTAGTGATGGTGGTCAGCTTTGAAGTATCAATGAAGGTAGAATATGACCTCTCTATAAAACATGATAATTGTGAAGGTGATCATATCAGTTAATGAAAAACTGTCATAGGTATCAGCTTCTTGAAGAAGTCATAACAGAGCATTCACAGAATAAGAACCACTGTCTGCAGCCTGATTCTTAGCCACATAGATTGTTTCTTCAGCAGCTTTAAACTTTATCTCAATCATGAGAAAAGAAAATGTGTTGCCTCTTGTCAGTTATTCATAAAAGTGTGTCACTGAATGAGTGATGATGTTGAATTGAGCATACAATCAGCCTGACCTTTGATTGATGAAATATCTGAAGTGAGTGTCAGGCTTGAGCACAGAGACATCATACTGATATTCAAAGTTGTTTGATAATGCAACAGTACTTCATGAGCTGTTTTCTTCTTTTGCAACATCATGATGTTCAAAAGAAAACATGTCTGTTTTAATGAGCTTTGCTGTTAAGCCTTCAGTGTTATCAGTGAGCTTCTTCACTGTGTCTATCACTTTAAACACAGCTTTATCTTTTAACTGAGAAGACTCTTGTTGCTTCAGTATTTGTGTACTTGTGAATGTTCTGAGCTCTTCTAACATCTGCCTTCTTGAGTAGTTCAAAGTGATGTAATTGTTGTAAAGCATGTCTCAATACAAAAGATGTGATGTATCAAGCTTGTCACTCTAAGAGGTGCTCAAGCAAGAGTCTATGATCTTTTCATGTTATGATGGTTGTTGTGACATCTGCTTAATAGTTGTAAGTAACAGAGGTGTGCACTTGTCTTTGCTGACATCAATAATAGCTGAACAAGTCAATGAGCAATCACTCAAAGAACTGATTGAGTGAGGGTCTGAACTGAAGACTGTAAAGATTTAAGCGTCAACTGATGAGTCAGTTAAAAGCTGTGAGCGACAATTTTCTCTCTCAAACACACAAGTAGATCACAGCAAAGCACTGCTCAAGCAAGTGACTTGAAGATGCTGATTATTGATGAGCTCAAAGCATGACAACTGCAGTCAGCAATGCTTCTTTAAAGAAACACTATGAGTATTGAGGTCTTTGAGACTTTGTGAACTTAAATGATGAGATGAGTGTCAGCTCTCAGAGCACTGACTGTAGATTGATGAAGTTGACAATGAAGGTGATGACTGCTGAGTGTGCTTGTTCACAGACAAGCATCAGAATTGATATTTGCAAGAGCTTGTTTGTGAGACCTTTAAGGCTTTAAACAGAGTACCTCAGTGCTCATGATGTTTAAATGTGAAAGTGAATAGACAAGAAGTATGTAAAGTATGAGAAAGAGAAGTGTGCACAACAAGTGATTCTTAACCTTTGTCAGTGACAAGTGATGACTGTGCAATTGATTGACTGACACAGGTTATTGACACACATCAGAAGTTTCTGTTCACTTAACACTTGAGTCAACAGTCAGAAAATGCAGCAGAACTTAATGCTGCACCCTGTAGTCTGCATTAACTTATGCACCTCAATGTCTTCTCTCAACAGCAGCTGGTTATTAAGTGTTGACTACATCACTTAATGTCAGTGTTGTTAAATATGACTGAATTTAGCACCTTATCAAGAAGTTTCACATGTACTTTGAAAATTCATAGCTATGCATGTTCAAGAACTGCACACTCAGCAGTTGCATAAAACTGTCTTAAATTAAGTTGCTTGCAGTCTTCTTTTAAAATAAGAAATTGATTAGTTGATGTACATAGTATGTCTAGTCTGAAGCAGTGTGAAATTGTGTTCTCAGCCTGAAATTAAGTTGAGAACTTGCTCATTGATAGACAACAAAGAATGTAAGCACTCACCTTAAGACTTGAGCAAGAAATCAGTGTGAGAAGAGCACATTAAAAAACGCAAAGAGTTACATGATTCTTGAATGAGTAAGCACTGAATAATACAGACAAGAAATGTTTTTCTCTTCAAAGCATTCAGGCTTTGTTTTCTGATGATCTCTCTAATACTCTTAAAAATGAAGTGAGAACAAAGCATTCTTTAACCTGAATCTGTACCTCACCCAACACCGCTTCTGTTCTAGGGGGTGAGCACTGCTGCTATATCACCCGCCTCAAGTGAGACGAGGGTGAGACAAGATGAGCCACGGGTGAAGGAGAAAGAGGCTTCAGGGCATTTTCAGGCTCCTTTCGGCTATAGTTGTCTTAGACGCCTCTCCCATAATTTTCATACCTGTCACGTCAACATTGTCAAAGTTCTTTATCATTCAGCTTCACCGTTCAACTGACCTACATCTGGCCAGCGCCGGCCCAATGCTCTCAGCTTTCTCTGGACTCTCATGTTCGATGTATGCATTGTGCCTCATCCTGTCTCAGCTCAGCTCATCTCGGTGTTGCCGATGATTGTGAATTCGTATGATGATCAGGCAAGCCGCAAGAGTCAACCCTCATCGTTGCTCGCCACCTAGGGTATAGTCATGAAAGAAGGCCATCGGTGACATGGTAGAGAGGCTCACAAACAGTACCATTCAGACAGCAATCCTTGTCGGAGCTTCACTGATTGGCTTCGTGAGGTGGGCGAGGCTAAGTCGGTCTGCCTCAATGTTTGCTCGAGCTACTACGCAAAATGTCCTGGATGCGTCAGCAATTGATCTCCTGAGAGTGAGGCATTAAAAAGGGGAAGGGAAGCAGATGTTATTTCCAAGAGCAAGGCACACCAACAAGGCACAATAGCTGTTCGCGACACAGAAAGGGACAAGCGTTGTTCAAAACGCAGTCGATCCATCGCAGGCAGCATTCAAATCGCGCATGCCCTTCATCTGATACAACATGACACTTTGGCATATGCATGGCAAAACGCTAAAATGAGAAACCTGGCATTCTCCCCAGGAGTTATTCATAAAAGCGACTGTCCACGGCAGCTATCAAATTAGTCGGTGTTCACTGCCTCTTCTGTCCAAGGCATCATTTGACTCTCATCAGACTCTTCCCCTGGGTTGTCGACAAATTTTGGCCGGCGATGATGACCATCGTCCCCGCTCACACCTTCTCCCACAGGGATGGATTGACAAAGGTGTACCAACAAGAAATGGAGGCCTCTCATGCCATCAAGGATCAGAGGGGGATCGGGCGGACGGAATAGGACTAAACGTTCTGATCCCTTGTGTACAATCCGAGGTCATCAGCTCTTAGGCGCTGTACAATCATCTGTCATGAGCAATCATTCAACCTTGAGAAGGGATGTCACGCCTGGCGGGCCGTACTTTTGGGTGCCTGCCTATTGTCCGCCTTCTACCATCACAACCGCGCGTGAAGGGCTTTGAAAATGGGTCAGAGCGCCCCAAGATTGCATGAATCACGCGGTCACGACTGCACGTGGAGCTGCCTACCGGCCACGGTGGCGGCCTGCGTAGAAGCACTGCCTCCGTGTCCCAACCGCCCAGTCTACCCGCTTGACCAAGTAGCCAGGCTTCGAAACACCAATCAAATCCAATGGCATGAGCCGGGCGGCCTGGGCCACAAGGGTTCCCAGCTTCAGGTCTCCCGGCGATCAAGCTCTCTCCGTCCAGCTGGGTTTCTCACAAGGCAGGAAAGACGGCCTGGACTCGATGGAACGAAACAAATGGGCCTGTTACATAAACTCAACAAGGCGGAGATCATGCGATACTCGGTCAGGGGCGCATAGGAAGCGCGTGAGGTTGCAGGATTATGAAGGAGCTGGCGCAGGGACATACCGCCTTCAGCCTGCTCCTCGCTCAGCTCATGATGCGACGAGCTGAGGTGGCGGGGGCTTGGGTACTACCAGATGGCCCGGTAATCCATGCCGTCTATGTTGGTGGCATTCCTGCGAAGGCGGGAATGTCTCAACGGAAGGAGAGGGGGGGGAAAGGGCTTGCAAGCGGGCTGAGCCTGAGTCGCCTTGGGAGTCGCCTTGGGCATGTCCCCAATCGATGGCTTCATCGTCAGCGATGCGTGCATGCGCCATTGCGCCAGACTTCCAGGATCCTCGCTCAAGGTGTGGATGCCACCGGCGAAACTCCACCATAGGGAAAGGAGGCCCCCAGTGAAGTGTTCGCGAGAATGCCTTGCACGTACTCGTGCCTGAGGGGGGACTTCTAGACTTGAAGCTGGAGCATCCTCTGCCCCGCTATATTTTGAACCCATCGTCTTGACTGCTTCACCCATCACTAGAAACCGCCGCTTCCACAAGTACAGCAAACGTCAATGGCGGGGAGAAATGTACGTCGATTGCTGCTACAAATGGTTCCTTAAGCAGCCACCCCTTTGTGATGCAGTCATGATGTGTAGAGTCGGGAGTTATTTACCACCAAGGCAATAAATCCATCAGTACAAATTGCGTCCAATTACAGCCATTCCTCTAGTAACACTCCTCCCCATCTTCCTTAAACCACTCATCCTCCAACAGCTCCTTCGCTGTCGGCCTATCCCTCCAATCCATCATCATGATTTTCCCAATGAACTCCTTATCCTTCACGCAGACTTCCTTTACCGTCGTCCTATGGAATGGCGTTGTTTGCGATTGCGGAATCTCCTGCATGAGGTACAGAATAGCCGCGGTTGTCTCTGGGCTTGCAATCTCTTCGTATTTCGCGGGGAACGGACCAAAGTATCGGAACTGCCGCTTGAGGACCTCCAACCCGTATTCTTCGTGGCCGTAAGGGACAGTGCGGGGACGGAAAAGGTTGAAGTTGCCGCCGTAGATAAGACTTATAAGCTGCAAGTTCGACGACTATGATCAGCACTCTTAATCTCACTGTTAGGTAACGGTTTGAATGTACCACGGTTCCAAACGACCAAATGTCAGTTGCGGTGTTCCAAGACGTTTCCATAATCACTTCTGGACTAGTCCACATAGGCGCTCCGACTGGCGTACCTTCTTTGGCGTACTTAGAATCTGTAGGGTACGTGCCACCGAGATCGCCAAGCTGGACGTCTGAGAACCGTATATCGCCTTCTCTGTAGTTCACGAGGACATTGTCAAGTTTGACATCTTCAACCTTAGATTTAGTGAGACTCGAGGAGGGAAAGCAAATAGTTTACCTGTATGTACATAGCCATCTTCATGAAGCACCTTCAATGCTTCAAGTATACGCCTTGAGACGTACTTGAGTTCTTTTCGGTTCAGAGTCTCTTTGATTGATGCGTCTAGTAGGTGGTCTTCAAGATACCTCAAGACAATGATTAGACAGTTTGACTGGTCTTCAACCTCATCGATTAATGGCCGTAAGTAAGGAGTCCGATCCTGGAAGCGTTTGAGGACATATCGTTCATTCTCTACACGAGGATGTCCTCGTACGCCTTTGATGACTACCGTCTGCTCGGCCTGGTTTCTATGCGGGAGTGCGTTATAATCCATCAAACTCTTATATTTCATCCCATGGACCCACCTTGCGAACCAGACAGTGTCTTGAATTTCTTTCGTAATGATGTACTTTCCCAATCTCCCTCGAAGCACTTGTCCCAGTCGAAAAAGTGATGTTGACATGTCGAAACAACCAGCTCTGAGGGAGAGGAATCCCAAGGTAGTCGAGTTATGAGTCAGATCATAGGAAATTATGCCAGAGCTGGCAAAATAAAAGTGGCTGCACGGGAGCAAGATGGACTGGCCCTTCCAGTCGCTCCTCCTAACCAATCAGAGCAATTACCGCCGGCCCCAAGCGCCGGCCATTGAGCGACAAGTCATTCCTGCTGCGCCCCAATCCTGCTACGCTGTTGAATCAGATGATGGCGGTAAAGCCTCATCAGGCTGATGCTCGAACCTCTGGGACAGCTAGAAGTCTACACCCTCTCTTCATATCTATTGGATAGTGTACGCTGACCTGCGCGGTAACGACATCATGTAGTAGCAGCATTCATTGGTGAATATTGATTCGAGTCACAAACTCTATGGAGTGCTGCCTAGCTGACGCAACCAAAAGATGTATAAAAGCCTCCCATTTCTCGAGCACGATGCTTCAGTATCCCACGTTAGGTACTTGGTTGACTTGACTTCAAACTCACATTTGTCAATGTCAATCTGTAAGCTGACTTCTCAAAGCCATAGTAGTACTCTTTGTATGTGATTCTGATGCTGATGCAAAGACTCATCAGTGAAGATGAGAATATCATTCACATAGATTGAACAAAACTTATTTAAAAAGTTCTGCAAGACTCAGTTAATATATCTCTGAAATGTGCTTGAGACATTGGCTAGCTCAAAAGAAGTCATCATTTATTTATACAACTCATATCTCATACAGAATGTCATCTTTCATTCATTCTCTACAGCAATTTGAATCTTGTGAAATGCCACTATGACATTTAACTTAATGTATCATTGAGCTTGTCTGATGTTTTGCAGAGTCTCATATATTAATGAAAGAAGGTAATGATTCTTTTGAGTGATTCAGTTCAAATTACAATAATTCACACAGAACTGAAGTTCACCTTTTGACTTCTGTACAAATAAAACAGATGCTGCAGCAGATGAGTTACTGACTTGTATAAACTGCTTATTCAAAAGTTCTGTTAATATTTTGTGCAACATTAGTAGCTTCTCTCTCATCATGTTGTATAAAGAATCTCAGAATACTTTTGACTCTTTTTCATCTATTTCTTCTAATTCAATTCAATGATCTGTGTCTTCTTTTCTTAAGAGAGGCAACTTCTCAGTCATCATATGATTAAACACATTTAAAAACTCATGATAATGATCAGAGAGTATAGTTCTCAAATCAGTCTTCTTCTGTGAGGTTAAGACTTTTTCAATATTGATTATGCTGACTGAGAACACCTCAATCTTCTTTTATTTCTCTTCTTTCTTTTGTACAAGATTTGTAAAGAATGTAGCTGACATCATAACATGATTGAACTTGTTCTCAACAGAAGCTTCTCTGTTCTGTATGATAGTTTTTGTGAATTCAATCATAAGTGTCATGAGTTGAACTCATACTAAGGTCTTATGATCTAGTTGCTTACTAAGACTTTAAGACTAAAGCACATTATCTTTTTGCTTTTGTATGAAGCTCTTCTTTTTCTTGTCATAGTATTCTTCTTGTATTTAGAAATTATCAATCAAGTGTTGATCTCATTGCAAACTCATGACATTAAAATACTATTCTCATTTAAACCTGACCTACACTAAAGGCCTTGTTGTACAATTGTTGAAATCAGTGCAGAATGAGTGCAGAAACCTTTATGACAGATGAAGTGAAGACTGTTGCTGAGAAGATTCCTTCTTGAGCACAAATACTTATAACAAAACTACACAGTATGAAGAGTCATATGAAAGAGAACATACAGAACATGAAGGCTTGTACAGATCTTCTTTACACCTTTGTGATGAATTGAAACAACCTCATGTCAGCTACATCAGTAGATACAGCTATTTCAACATCAGCTGTTGCAACATTATCTTCTTCTCAAGAATCAGTCAATTGTATGAACGGTCTCACTTTAAAGCAGCTCATTGCAGCAATGAGTGTGAATTGACACTCAAAACAATGTCTTTTTGATTCACTCAGATTTGAAGGAAAGAGAGTGGAATTCAGACCTTGACTACAACAAATTGTTGCTAAATTGAATGTGAACATGTTGAACAACAATGCCAGTGTGCAGTTCTGATACTTACACAGTTGACTTGAAGAGTTGACTTTAAGCCAGGTCACACCTTGAATTGTGACTTGTATCAAGTCAAACAAAGTTTTAAACCATATGATCATTGAGAAGCTGATCAATCAGCTTTAACATGTGTATGACAATTCAGAATTAAGAGAAAGAGCAACTCTGTTACAATCATAATCAGTTAAAACTAACAGAATGAGTCAAACATAAGAACTGCGTAGTCTCTGACATGAGATGACAAGTTGAGTGTCAACTCAACCATGAGAGTGTTAAGTCAACCCTTAACAGATTGAGTCAATTCTTTGAGGATCAACTCTCTTTTTATATAGAAAGAATTGTTTCCCTTATGAAAACGATTGTGTTCAACTCAATACAAGTTCTCAACTACTGGTTTACCCTACACTGTGCACTGAGACTTCTATATCAACAAGCACAAACCTCTAGCCTTAATATCTGAGGCATCTCAGATCAGAACGTAACAAACTCATATCTTAAAAGCATTAAAACAGAAAGAAAAGCCATTTGCAAGACATCTGACCACCTTTGAACAGACATTGCTGAAAGCAGAAGGCTTAAAATGAGATGATGCTGTTAAAAAGACATTTCTCAGTAACAGCCTAGATGTAATGCTCATGCAAGCCCTGGTTGCAACATCAATCTCTGTGTTGTACAATGAGTACATTACTTTACTGCAGTGAGTCAGTCACAATTTAGACTCAATTCAGAAGACTGTTACTCAAGAGTGTTGTACAACAACAGCTATCATCACACAACAGTCTCACACAGACAACATGAACTGAGAACCCATCAAGCACAGCATTGTTACAGCTACAGAAACTGAAGAGAGACACAGAGCACAATGAATGTCAGAGAAGAAAGTGACAAAATGTCGTACAAAACAACTATGCATGCACTGCAAAGACAATGACCACTTCATTAAGAACTGCAAACTTCTGTCTGTTATATGACCTCACATCATCAATGTTACTGCTGCTGAGACTGTGAAGAAGATGACAGAAGAAGAGAAGAACTCAGAAAAAGAGTAGCTTTTAGCAGAAGTTGCAGCTGAAAGTGTATGAGATGTGATAAAAGCTGAAAGAAGTTTGAGAA